>Ga0123342_1003032_pt1 | contig 27407 bp, 8 predicted proteins | sample Turbeawhitnodule_FD_89960 | JGI IMG/M metagenome (GOLD analysis project Ga0123342, IMG submission 89960) | Root nodule microbial communities of legume samples collected from Mexico - Turtle bean Mexico white nodule | ecosystem: Host-associated > Plants > Roots > Nodule | place: Mexico: Nepantla...
GTTATTTTAAAATGAAACCTGAATAACTGAATTTTCTATTTATATGTCATTTTCATTTTAATAATAAAATATTCAGGTATCATTTAAAATATACCACTTCTGGTTATTTTCTAGATCCTTACACTCTTCGTGCTAAATACCATTTTATAAATTAAAAAACTATTATATCTAAAGTAATTTTTATTATTAATAAAAATTTATAAAATAATTTTTAAATTGGTATCTAACCATACCAAGTTTTTAACTATTTACTATTTTATATTAATCTTTATTAGTCTTTTAGAATCTAAAATATTAGTCATTACAACTTAGATAGTTAATTTAGATACAAATTTATAAATTATTTTATAATTTTTTATTAATAATATAAATCACTTTAGATATTAATAATTTTTTAATATTTAAATTAATATATAATTTAGTTAATATAGTGATAATTATTTTTTATTTTTAAATTTAGTTACTATTTAATTATTTTTTTTAATTTAGTGATAATTATTTTTTATTTTAAAATTTATTTACTATTTAATTATTATTTTTTAATTTAGTTAATATAGTGATAATTATTTTTTATTTTTAAATTTAGTTACTATTTTTTAATTATTTTTTTAATGGTGAAATAAAAGAATTAGATGATTTAAGTTTAGAAGTCAAATAAAAAAATATAACTTTTGAAAATAAAGATCATAATAAATCTTAAAATTGAAATAAAAGAAAAATATATATTTTCACTTTACAACGTTTATGAGATGAAATATAACTGTTCACTATAAGACAATCTCTACAATAAACAACAATATATATATATATATATATATATATATATATGCTATAAGACAAAATAAAAAATAAAATCACGTGAACATACTTAACCATTAACGATGACATACTAATATATAATAAATGCTACAATATATTTAAACTTTTAAAATATTATTACAGTTTTTTTATCAACAAATATTATCACAGTAATATTTACAAAAGAAAAATTGAATTATTTGATATATGATGTCGTATAAGATTAATATTAACAACTATTCTATTGAAGAAGTTGCGACACATTAACAAAATGAGGATTTGAGTGGTCCACTATGCTTCCCTTAATCCCAATTGCTCATATTGATTATCAATTAATATTCTTTTGATGTATATGAGTCATATCATCTTGTTAAGGATAATTTTTTCTTTTAAGTTCACATAACATATATGAATAAGGTCATAAATCACAAATGAAAAAATTTATTAGTTACTTCGCATTTTTCTTAGGTGAAAATAAGATTTTTTTTTTATCAGAAATAGATTATAAGTTATTAAGATATGGTTTAAAGACAAAATATTGTATTTTTTTTAATCCTCAAGAATCAAAATAATCGAAATTTGCTTATAAAGAATCGTGTTTTAGGTTTTGTTGTATTAGTAAACTACTTTGCCCTAGTGAGGTTATACTCTGGTTTTAATTTATAACTAATTATTTTCAACCTATCTATTGTAATTATCACATATGAACAAATATCTATACCTATATCTTCATTAATAACACATTAATAAAATATAAAAACTACAGTAATCAATTAGCATGAAATTTTACATTGATCAAAACACTGAAGTATGTTAAATTGATACTCTAACATTAAATTGTATGTAGTGCATAAGCATTTTTATATATGTTAAAAATATTTTGTTGTTAAATTTGTTTATAAATATGTATAGTTTAATTATGTATTATTTTTTGTTAATATATAAATTTTAGTTTAATTTATTCATATTTTTATTTATTTATTTATTAATTTTTTATATAATAATAGATAATTGTTGTTATTTGAGGTGTGAATTCACTTGAAAAATGTTTTTATAGAAAAAATATTAAATAAAAATTATAGTACAACTATATTATTGACACGGGTGAATGAAGAGATGGGACAATTTGTATTTTCTGTTTCTATCCAATCTAAATTTAATAATTTATGTGAATTCGAATTTAAATAATTAAGACTCAATCACATGCGGGGTAAAAACCTGTCAACATTTTTTTTATTAATACTAGTGGGAACACACACGTATTCGTATTTTTTATTTTTGTTTTTTTAATATTTTTTTATTTTTCAAAAATAATTTTTTTTAATAAAATTAAAATGAAAAGTTAAAAAGTATACAATTAAAGAGTAGTGTGTATTCGTATTTTTTATTTCTCTTTCTTTAGTATTTTTTTATTCTTCAAAAACAATTTCTCTTGATAACATTAAAATGAAAAGTTAAAGAGTATACTGTTAAAGAGTAGGTTAATAAAATAGTGGAGAATGGTAATTAAAAGAATGAATTAATTTATTTATTTACATGAAAGTGAAAAGGAAGTGAGAAGTATGGTAAAAAAAGAATGTGTTATGTGTAGTGGAGAGAGAACGTGGGAAGTAGGTACCTATATATGTGAGAGAAAGTGGAAAGTAGATACGTGGGTTATGTGTAGTGGTAAAACTTTAAAATTATTTTATTAATTTTTGAATTTATAAAATGTCCAAATAACCAAAATAAATTAATACAATAAATTATTAAGTAAGGATAAAATGGAAAAAAAATTAAGAGCAGTTAAGAGGGGAATAAGAAATGACACAATGACCATAATACAATAATAAAATTAAATATTAATATAAGGATAAAATAGGAAAAAATATTAAAAGTAGTTAAGAGGGGAATCCCCTTTATATATAAGTATAGATAATATATTAAGTCATTAATATAATAAAAAATTAAATTAAAATAAATAAAACATTTTACTAAATTTTAATAGATAGGTAAAAAACATTTAAAGTATATTTAATAATTGCAAGGTTAAAAAGAGTAAAAATCCAATTAATTCAAAAATTTAATAAGTAAATGATATAAATAAGTGATATAGTAACAAACTGATTATGACTTTATCATCAGAATCTCTTGCAGTACATACACTCACTCGAAAGTTGATTATAACTCTAGAAACTCAAAATTGAATCTAACCAAACCAAATAAATGAGAGTCCATATCCCAAAAAAAAAAAACCAGCTCAAACCCAAACCTATAGATTTTATAGCTAAAAATCCAAGACAATAAAGAGTACAAGATATAAAAATTGAAAAATAACACTAATTATTTTTAAGGCTTTACAGTACAATAATATTATTATTATTTGTCAATAGAATATTTTTTTCTAACAGGACATGAGAAACTTAATTAGTCAAAACTATTTCTTAAAATAGGATCATAGAATCATTACACACGATAATACTAAATGTTAAAGATATTTTTATGAGATTAAATAACTGGTTTTATGAGACTGAAGTCAAAATTTAATTTTTATAAAGACTAAATGAAATTCTAAAGTTTTATAAGATAATATCATTATTGTTTAGAAAAAAAAAACCACTCTATCGTGTGAGAATAGTGTAAGTGACATACATGATAAGACACGGCAACCACGTCATTAAAAATGTTCACTACCATAAATTTTTCTTAACCATGTAAATATTTAGTTAAATTGGATTATGAGGAATTAATAAGAGTCTAATTCTTTAAAATCAAAGTTAAAATTCTAGACAGATAGACACATATTTTATGCTATCGTTCTTTATATTTTAATAAATGATTCGATATCTTAAATATTCACACATCGCAAAATCTTAATTTCATCTTTTGAAGTTGTATAATAATAATAATAATAATAATAATAATAATAATAATAATCCAAAATCAATACGATTGATAATTTGAATGATAAAAAAGACAACTTTAAATAACTCCTTTATCTGGAATATGAAGTTTAAATAAAACCTATAAATGAAACCTTATTAAGGGAAATTATTGTTTTATAACTTAAACCGTTTCGGCATATGGAGTTTATGGATAAAAAAAACTTAAGTTTAAACTCCACCATTTAATAATCTTAAAAAATTGTAATTTAACGTTTTTGTTGAGGTAAAAACCAAAAAATATATAAAATCTTTCACATAATCAGTTTAACATGTTTAAAGTTTGATTGAATTTGTTATTTTTATAGTAATTTTTGTTTAAAGTTTATTTAATATGTATGTATATGCTTTTCTTATTTTTATTATATATATATATATATATATTATTTGTTTTTATATTAAAATTTGAAAAAACGATGTCATTTTGTATATTTATATTATAAGTATAAATTTATAATTTATTTTAAATGTCTGTGCTTGATTATTTGTATTTATTATTATTATTATTATGTGTATTTATATATTTAAATGAAATATAAAATTACATTGATATTTCCAACAAAAAAAAGAATCTAAACAATGAAATCAAAGGTTAAGATGTGATTGATACGTTTAGTGAAATCAATTTTCATTTTTGCATAATATTATAATATTTTTTACATTTCTTTAGATTTAAAAATTGTGATGAGAACTGGATTTATTTAATGTTTATAAAAAAAGAAGTATCATATTTTGGAGTAGTTGTTAATTTGATTAACGGGAAAGCTTGGTAAGTTAATTAATTGGGTTCAATAAAAGCCTGTGTCGTGATGCAGTTTAGTCTAAGTGGATGTGAGTCAGCTAGAATAGACGTGAGTATTTAAGATATTTGAATATGTGAGGCTTACATTTAAAAATGTTGGGTGAAGTTAATTACTGTGGCTAATCTTTCCCTTGCACTTCGGGCACGTTTCAAATTTCAAGACATGACAGTTAAAGAATACACACACACATTATTACTGCATCATTGCACACCATTCAAACAAACCCCTTCAAATTCGTTCTTCAAGTGCATGGATTATTTTCATATGAAAAAATAGGTAAGCTTTGGTGGTACATCAGGGAAATTGAAGTACACATAGTTTTAACCACAAGACACTTAAATGTGTTAGATACTAGGACTTCCCAAGGATATTCTCCCTCATACAGCTTCCTCTTAACTCTCAACTTCTCCAAACACTTCCCTCTCCCTTTTATTACTCCACTTTCAATTTCTCTCTTAATTTTATAAATTTAAAAAAAATATAATATTAAGTGAATTTTGAAAGGTGATGTATGTATTCATTTATATACTGTAAAATATTCTTATTTTTAGTCGTGAGATTTCTGATACAATTCTCTCACACTAAAACTGTCAACTTGTACGTGAGATTATATATTACGAGTGATTCGACAATAGTTCAATAACAATTCGATAACAAATGACTTCATAAGTCCAATACTCTGACAACTAAACATTAAAATACACAAATTTACAACCCTAGCCCATGCCATTTTGGGCGAAGCATATATGTTAATTCCTTGATTTCAGTTAGTAAAATAAGAGTTGACCTAAGAAATAGATTCTAAAAACTAAAAGAGGATATTCTAAGCAATTTCAACAATAGGGTTCATTGATATTTCTGGTATAGTAGATGCTATTACGCAGATTCAATGAAATTGTTGGATCTGAAACGAAACTTTCTATAATTTCGCTCGTGAGAAGTTATTCCTTGGTTTTGTCCGGTCATTAATAACTGTAATTTGATTAATGTAATTTTAAAATTATTTGATTTAAAAAAATATATTTTAAAAAAATTGTAATATGGTGTAGAGTTTTCAAACATATTAATAGAGAAAATGTTTTATCTGTCGAAAGAGATATTTGGTTGATAAGTGTAATGGGGAGGATGCAAAGAGGAAGCATGTTGTTTGAAGGAAGAAGAAAAGAAAAGCCACACCTTCTCTGTTTTCTAGGGAAGTTTACCCTCAAGCGATTGTTTTGTCTGTGAATTTGGTGAAGGCAGTGTAATATCTAGGGATGTTGACAAATAAGAAGTGCTAAATCTAGCAGTGCTACACCTACTCTACAACACTAGACCTTGGACAAATAGTTCCACTACCTAAAGTTGGACCACCTTGAATTCCACACATTTAAAACCATGCTGCCACTTTGTTTGTGAAAATAAAACAAAAAGGTTCCTAGTAATTTTTGGGGTGAGGGAGAAGGAGGAATCATCTTCGTTAGTGAAGCCATGCTCTCCCAAACAAAAAGGATAAGGACAGAATAAATTTATAAATTACACACGAGCCAACATTTCAATTTTCAACTTCATACCTACACACTACTCTACACTACACATCTCTAGGTCGACAAAAACAGTGCCTCCATGTCCTGCTTCTTTGCATCTCTCCATCCACTTAGTATCATGCCCGTCTTTGCTTCTGCTTCCCCTTCACATCAATTTTCGGGAGACACCCAGTTAGAGATGTTTATCAAATGTGTTGTTTTTTATAACCACAATGCTAATTAACTACTTCTCTAAGATACATTTCAAAACAAAAGTTCTATTATCCATAATTATATGTTTAATCAAATTTATAATATATTTAAATATTCAAAAATAAACTTTAAATTTAACTTAAATGCTAAAATATTAAAATCTAATATTTCTCAAAGTATAAACACGATATATAAACAAATAACACAATATATAAATATATAAACGTACCACACAATATATAAACATACAACATCCTTATAAGAGAAATTGAATATTGAGACCATGTCTTCTCCACATCTAAATCTTAGGTCTTCTCCACAAAAAACTAACTTCCCTTACCTTAATTGTTTGCTTTCTAAGTAACTTCTAGAATTTTATCCCCTCAATGTGAAAAATGCAAGTTATCTAAAGAGAACAAAAAAATCAGTATATAGTAGAATAAGTTGAGAAGATTACTTTTCTCATCTGACCCCACAAAATTTGATGACTAAATCTTAAGGAAAACATAAAATAAATAATATTTAGAGCAAAAATGAACTTACTCTGTTTAAAAATATGATCCGATAGAAATGTTCCTTAACTCCTCAGCTACATCGTGGTGCAATCAAATTCTAAAATAGACGATGTATGCACTGAGAAATGAAGATAAAAGAGAGAGGATTGGAGAGATAGAGAGAAAACGAAGTTATGTGATGATGGGGGAAATGGTCTTTAACTTTTATTTTAACGTTGTTACAATGAATGTCCTAATTTATATATTATATCTTATCCAAAATCGATGTAACACATTCTTCATGTCGAAATATGTACATTTTATGTGTGTATATCTGTACATTTGTTGGTGGTTTGATAGCGGTCCGACAACGAGTGTCAATTTATCGACATCATTAAAATATATCTTAATATCATATTAAGAATAAAACTTTAAGTTTAATTTAACCTTACAAAAATTGATTTATAAGATGATGATTGCTTTATTTATACAAGGTAAATTGATCTTATTTTTAATCGATATGAGATTTTCAATATTAAATTTATTAAAAATATTTTTAATAATTTATAAAATTTATATAGATATATTAAGAAATTATATTTGGTTTAGTGTTCTATACTTTTTTTGCTATTATATGCAGTTTAAAACTAATAAAATAATTATTTTAATTTGATTTGTGCTTGAAGTTCAAATTTTGACGGTACAATTCATTGTGAGTTATTCTAAATTATGTAACATATAAAGTTTTTTTTAATAAATAAAATAATAATGTAATTAATTAATTGAGAACCATGTCAGTTGAATAAAATTGTTTTGTTATATAAAAAATAATGTAATATCCGAAATAAAAGGAATACGAAGCATTGAAAGAAACAATCCCCAAATGCTTTACAAATAAGGTTTCCATCATGGGCCAGTTAATCCCTAAATTATGCATAAGATCCAAAGTAGCAAAGCCCAATTAATTACTGATCTTGGGCTTCGGCTGTTTGACCCTTTTCTTCATGGTACAGTTGACCCCCAAAAAAATTACATTCACCGTCACTGATTATTCTCCTCTCTGCGCTACTGAAAGCTTGAAACGAGAAACGGAATTTTGCTTTTGAGAGGATTCAGCGAGAGTGGGTATCTGTCATTGTTGCTAATTTGTTCTTGTTTCTTATTATTTGTGAATTTGAAAATTGGAAGTGAATGTTTCGATGATGTCGTGGAGCAGGTTGCGTCTCGGAATGGAGCGCGACGGCGAGGAGTTGACAGCGCAGGAGACTGCTTTGTATGATCGTCAAATTAGGGTTTGGGGAGCTGATGCTCAAAGAAGGTACTTCTTCTTCTTTTAATTTTAAATTCTGAATTGTTGTACGCTCGATTTGTTTATTCTTATAACCTAATTAAATTCTGCTAATTTTTTTTGTTTATCGTTGTATCTAATTTAATAATAGTTTAAATAAATACTGTATATAGCATTTTAATTATAGTTTCCTTTTGTTATTCTAGATTAAGCAAAGCTCATGTCTTAGTCTATGGAATGAAAGGAACCGTAGCTGAGGTAAACCTACAACTTTATCTTTTTGGTTTTCGAATTTGACTTTGACACACAACACAACAATGAGTAAAATAGGTTGTTGGGTTTGGTTACTTGTTGTTCTTGTTGCACTTTTTTTTATCCTTCTCATGTTTTTGTTATATTGTATGGAGTTTGAGTTTCCTTTTGTTGGTTAGTTTTGCAAGAATGTTGTTCTTGCTGGAGTAGGTAGTCTGACTTTAGTAGATGATCGTGTTGCCACCGAGGAGGCACTTTCCTCAAACTTTCTCATCCCTCCTGTTGAGAATGTGTATGGTGGAAAGACCCTTGCCGAGCTTTGTTGTAATTCTCTTAAAGATTTCAATCCTATGGTTCGTGTTTCAGTTGAGAAAGGTTTTTGTTTCAAACCTGTTCCCTTCTTAATTTGGTTTCTGCTTCTGCATCTTTCTTATGGTTTCTGACATTATGTTTTGTGTTTGTACTTTCTGTTGTTCATCGTGGCTTCAGGGGATTTGTCAAGCTTTGGTGTTGAATTCTTCAGCAAGTTCGATGTTGTTGTCGTCAGTTGTTGCTCACTCTCAGCCAAAGTAATTTGGAATATTTTTATTTCTGAGGCTGTACATAGTTACTGTACATCAAATAAATTACTTTAGACATTTCCCATACTGTAAAGTGTCTTTTAATATTCTTGTTTGCCTTTATTCTTTTTTCTGTAGAAACTGGCTAATGACAAATGCAGAAAGCTATCAAAACGGGTAGCATTTTATGCTGTTGACTGTAGGGATTCTTGTGGTGAAGTTTTTGTTGATTTGCAGGATTATAAATATTCAAAGGTATGCTACACTTTTGTAGAACTAATTTGTCATAATTAGTTATTGGATTTTATGACTTGATATTATTTCTTTGATATTGTAGTGTCTATTTATGTGCTTCGATATATGACTATGATTTGTAAAGAACTCAATTTCTATTCTATTTGAGATGACAATGAATACAAAATCTATGATAGTCATCATTTTTTATATATTTTTTCCTTGCTATTAGTGGTAGAGGCTGCACCGGAAGAATAAGTACAAGGTCATAAAAACAGAAAAGTTAGTGAATGTGTAAGTTAGGATGGATGAAGATTAAATGCCTATATTCTTAGTGATGCCCATAACACAATAAATTGCTATCCTTAAGATTGCACAAGATTGCACAAAATTACACAAGAATTGCAATGAAGAGAAAAACGAGCAAGAGTGTGCGTGAGAAGAAACCGTATAGCAAGAACAAAATAAAATGGAATCCTCAAGAACAGCTCTGTGGTGAGAATCAAGAACAGCTCTGTGGTGAGAAACAAAGAAGATGGAGAAAATATGAAAGGGAAAAGAGTAAAGAAAATTGCTGATGTATTTTCAATTAATTGTTAAAAGTGTTTTTACATAAGTATAAAAATAAAAAGTATTGGGCCAAAAACAGTGGGCCCATGCAACAAACTTTCAGTGCCAAACAGAAAAAGCTTTGGGCCCAGAATAATTTTATCAGGCCATGATTCTGGATTCTATGTTTGACTATTTGATAATTAGAGTCGTTAAGGATTTTCAAAAACATTTTTGTTTTATTCTTATGCTCATGGTTTTAAAACTTGTGTGTTAATGGTAGATTTGGGATGAGTTTTCGTCTCCATGATGATGCAGCTGTTTAACATGGTTGCAAACACGTTTTGAGCAAGCTCGGGAGCTTGTTTTGGTCAAAACTTTTTGCTCGATGGTTTTTGGTGTTGTTTGACAGCATGAATGTCAATCAGGCGTAATTTCCTTGTGATAGCAGGGTGGCAGAGAAGAGTGTCCATCCCCATTTTTGGTGTTTTAGCTGCCACCATTTGTGTTGCCAGCAGTCTCTGTCATCTGTTCTTGTGAAAGAACTGGATGGGATGAAAGAAACAAATTAGGTTGTTTTTATAGGATTTTTGGGCTGTCTTTTCTTTTTAACTTTTTCTTTTGTTTTTATTTATTAATGATATGTTATACCATTATTAGACTGTAGGATACTTTGATATTTAAAAAATAATTATTCATAATTATGTATTAGAAATGTTATATAACAGGTATATATATATATATATATATAATCGTAGCATTTAAATATGAAATATAATAATAAAACATAATGTATGATACAATAAATTAAGAATAATAATAATAAAAAATATAATAAACTAAATAGTAATAGCAATAACATAACAACTAAATATACTTTATAATATAATTAGCTAAATAATACTAATATTTATATTTCAGAGGTATCTTGCAATGTTTACCTTGTAATATTGATATTTGATTGATAGTATATTTCAGTATATTATAGGTATTTAATATTGAGTAAACTCTTATGAGTTTGTAATTCAACTTTATGGAGCGTTCATAAGTTTACAATTACTCTCGAGTTTAGCAACCTTGGTATGCTTTGTTACGAGAAACAAATTGTTTGTGATTGAAAGTAATAAATGATAAGCATCAGACTATCCTGTGCTTTCTAATTCAACTTCTATTTTCTTTTTAATGCTCTATTCTTATTTGGCAGAAAAAACAGGATGAAACTATTGAATGCGATCTGAAATATCCTTCTTTTGAGGTATGTTAGTCTTAATCCATTATAATCTGTCTTGCAATCCATTAAGACCTTCCATTTGTTCCTATGTATCTATTTTATCAATTGCAAAAGAAAAAGAAAATAACATTTGGAATAATGTTTATTTAGACCTGAAGGATAGTTGATGCAACGGATAGCCATTATAGCATACCAGGCTATTAATTTTGTGTCATATACCCATGGGATGACTTCAAATGCTTACCTTTAAATTCAGTGATCCTAATATCATAATCTAGAACTCAGTAAAGAGAAGTGCCCTCTTTTTTTATTATGTACTTTAGGTCTGCCATGTTGCCCATGTGATTTCTTTCCCGGATTCAAATTTCAGAGTTGTGTTGATTTTGTAAAACAAAAGTGAGGCTTTAACAAGCTCAAATGGTAGATGTGGGATTAGAGTTGTTGTGCTTGTGATTCTTTTGTCTTGGTTGTCCATGTCTTCAATAGTTTACTGGAATTGCCATGCTTTTGTAGTTGAGAGCTATTTTCGTGAGCATGGATATTTCTTTTTTGCTGCAGGATGCATTGTCGGTACCTTGGAGGTCATTTCACAAGAGAATGTCAAAGCTGTACTTTGCAATGAGAGGTATGATAAACTGTACTGCACTGTTTTGTAAGTAAAATACATAGAAGAAAGCGAAATTATTATAATCAATTGGACAGTGAAAACTTTTCTTGTCTGCCTTATTGATTGGGTCCTTAGGCTCTGTTAACACAGAAGATATAGTGAAAAGACGTAGTTTGCATCTTGTGTGTGAAACAATATTGTTTCCATCCTGAAGTAAACAATTAAAACATCTCTTTTTTGTTCTCTTCCTTTGTATTTTATGATCAGTCTGGTCTACAGACAAATTTTGCAGTCAGTAACATTTAGTTGTCGTTGCAGTAATAGAAAAGTTTGAAGAGGCCGAAGGACGTAGTGCAGGGGAAGTTTCAATTGCAGATCTTTCTGCTGTTCTTAAGCTGAAAAAGGACCTTTGTACTGGACAAGTATGCTTCCTGGAATTTGATATTTTTGTTTATGTTTTACAAAAGTCTTTTATCTATCTCATCTTTATGTTTGTATTGACAGTCTCTCAACGAATCACATGTACCTGACACTCTTTTGGAAAGATTGGTGACAAATGCAACAGAATTTCCTCCTGTTTGTGCTGTTATAGGGGGAATTCTTGGACAGGTATTTACTAGTTTTCATTGCGTTTTAAAATTGTGATATTTAACTGATTAGGTTGACTTGTAACGTCACAGGAGGTTATCAAAGCAATTTCTGGGAAAGGAGACCCCCTAAAGAATTTTTTCTTTTTTGATGCTTTCGATGGGAAGGGCATTATAGAAGACATATCTGCGAATTGATTAAGGGCTGAATCTTCGGTAATCTAAAGTAGGGATGTAATATTATGCCAAAACAGCACAGAAAACTAGTAAAATTCAAAGATCTCATCTCTAAGAAGAAACTGACCTTATTTATTAACTGCTCATATAGTTTCTTAGTTGGTAATTATTTATCTAGACTAATGACTGTTAGGATTAGGATCCTCTGGTGATGAAGACAATGATCACTCAAGTGTATGTAAGCGCTTTGGACCGTGGATTGTATTTCATCATCGAATGGCTTTTGAAGTTACGAATCCATATTTTCCTTCTGTTTATGTGGTCTTCTCTAGTGGCTACATCTGGTTATTTGCTTTTCTTCAAATCTTCTCTATTCTTATTTAATTAAACATATACTTTATTTTTCATTTTTTTTACTTATCTATTTTATCGAATACAGCATAATAGGTAACAGAGTATGGCAGATACAGGTTATTACAATTTACATTCTATGTATAAGTAAAATAATGTCCTTATTTAAGTACTTTTTTCTGTATAATTGGTCAAATCATATATCATTTGGCACGAATGAAGATGATGAAAGATATATTTGATTATTCTTTAGGCATATATTTCTTTTTTTATATCATTCAATAATTATTTATATAAAATTTGATTGTTTTTGTTATTTATTTGCAATTCTGGTACTGGAATTATTCATTACCAATAAATTTGCACACAAAAATCTAAGTACATATTTTTTTTACAAATATTAAGCATGTATCATTGATTTTTAATGTTTATAAATATAACTCTTTAACCTATATGCATTACTAAAAAATATCATAATATAATTGCTTTTTCCCGTTGTTTTCTCTGGAAGAATACTGTTTTTATGGCCATTGTTTTGATCTCTTTTTAGTGCCAACTTATCAGAAAACCAAAATATTTATTTGTAAATCCTTTCCCACAATATAAATATTATTTTCATCACCTGTCGTTGATTTTGTTTTGCTGTTAATTCTAAATATATTTTAATTCATAAAAAAATAATTGTAAACGGAAAAAAGGTTTTATTCTATAAAAAATAATATTTGCCCAAATTTGACACCCGTATTCATACTTTCTCTTCATGGTCCCTACATCTATTATAATATATAAAAGCGACTTTTTATTTAAAGATAAATAAATTGTTTTCTTATTTTGCTCTGGTTAATATTTTAAAATCACAATATAAATTATACTGATATAAAAAAAATACACTAAATATATATTATATTATACTAGCGGAAATCTGTTTGCATTTTTTTTTTTTTTATCATTAACATTTTCAAAGTTATAATTCTCAAATTGATGGAATAATGAATAAAAGAAAATGAAAGAATGATCAATTTGATAAAGAGGAATAAAAAACTAACTTGTCAAGAAAAGAGTGTGGGCACCGCCTCAAACAATGATTTTAAAGGTCTAGTTGTAAAAGGCGAGACAAACATGTTACCATTGCAAACCAAGTTAAAAAAATTCAATCTTCCATAATAGTCATTTGTCCATAATGCAACGAATCTCTTCCCTGCCTCATGCGAGAAAGATCGCGTTAGAAATCGTAGACTTAAAATTCTATTGACGAATTTGGAGAAGCTTCAATGTCACATTTGTGATGGAAAAAATAGGTGATCCGTGAACAAGGATGTAATTGGAGTGTTGCTCCTCGTTCACATCTCCATCCAGATCACTCACGCGAGACATTCGAAGATGGTCATTCGTCAAATGTTGTTGACGAAGGTCACAGTCACAGATTTAGTCATCGGCGAAGAAACCACTATTTACAAAATGATAGAATATTAGTTTTTTTTAAAAAAAATAATTTCTAATTAATTATAAGAATAATTAGTTATTTATTCAATGCATAAAAAATAAAGAAATAACTAAAATATCCAAGATAAAATAAATATTAATATAAAGATAAAATTGATAAACACCATATATATATATATAAATTATATTATATTATAAACTTACATATAAATTAAAAAAAGTAATTACCCACGTGATATTCACAATTATTTTTTTAGAATATTTGATTCTATATAATTAATTTTTTTATTCAAATATAGTTTCAATATATATAGAATAAATAATACATGTAGCATTCACCTAAAACTGAAAAAAAAAAAACTTGGTTATGAACGATTAGGTTTATTCTGGAAGATGAAAGATTCATCTGGTATTTTGAAAAATAAATTTTGGTTCGCAAGAATCATATTATTAATCCATAATTTTTTGTTCTTATTGTAATGGTTGAACCATGTGTATGTAAAAAGGGGAAGAAAATGTTTGGTTAGGGCACGCGTCTATTAAAGTTGATAGAGACTTAATTTGATGCAATGGGTTGAATAGCAGCCACTCAATTCAATTCTTTTGCATTGCAAGCAAGATTTTTCAACGATAAGTCTTTATCTTTCGTGTTTTGACTGCTTACGTTTCAAACTTTCATTTTTAAGAGATGGTGTTGTGCGTTGTATCTAGAACAAAATAACATTAACCAATACAATATTTCTCATATTTATAAGCTTTATTTATAAAATGTTCCATAGTATAGAAATAATATTAAATTATAATATATAAGTGAGTGTAGGTTTTATTTTATAAAATAATTTTGTAAGATTAAATTTAAAATCATGTTATTGTCAAGATTGTGTTGTATCACTTATATTTTTAATGCTATTTAAGTTTTTCTCTTTCTTTCTCTTTGTGGTGTCTGATACGTTTGTGTATGTTGTATGCATGTAAAAATCATTGCATGCATAAAAAGTAATTGATGACTTTTTCTTCTTTCACTTATTCTCTCTTTTACATTTCAAATATTAATTTAAGTTTTTTGGAATAGATGCTTTTGCTTTATTTGATGAGTTTTTTTAATATTAATGTGATATTAATTTTAACGAGTTATAATTACTTATTATAAATAATTAAGAGGCTTATTATATAATATAAATTTAAAGAATATGTATACTAGTATTCAATTAGAATTTAACCATGATTAAAAAAAATATGTTTAGTTAATCTGTTATTCATAAAATTTAATTTATTGTATACTTCAATGAAATATGATTTAAAATTTTGAGTAGAAATGTCTTTAACTGAATAGTTAGTCATATTTTAATAAAATATATTTTTAACATGTTAGTCTATCTCTCTCTCTATATATATGACAAAAAAGGAAGAAGACAGGGGATTACAGCTAATATTTTTGAAATTAGAAAGATTAAAAAATCAATTTTCTATTTAGAGAAAAAAAAACTAATTATTTCAAATTTAATTGCTTTAAACATATTCAAACTTCTTTTAATCCAATGATTAAAAATAAATTATTGATTACCATTATTTTTAAAATATATAAGAAGAACAAACAAACTCTTCTAAAATTTCACCAAATTTTAGTAAAAGACGAAGAGACTAGAATCTATGTTCATTATGTCTGCTGATAGAAGAGGGAATTACAGAAAGCGATAGCTTTGTTTATTATGAATTGGAAGGATAGTGGTGTTTATGGCTCTTATCTAATTTAATTCAAATAGTTTTGGCTTAAGTTGGGTTACACTAACTTATGTGTGTTATTTTTTTTTACTAAGTACTAACTATACTAATATATTTAATAGTAAATCATTTTTTTATTAGTAAAAAAATGAATTAATGTAAAATATTCAAGAGATATTTCAATCATTTTAAAAAAAATTGGTTTTGAATGCACATAACCTCCAAAAACATCATTGATCAACTATATGATTAAGGAAACATTTAACAACTATATGACAAAAGAAACATTTGTATATAAGATCAAATCTTTGAAGACCGTATAGAGAGATTCATTGAGAGATAAATCTCATTTTAAATACACGTTCAAGAACCATAAACAATTATGTAAGAAGTAACCTTCCCGCAAGAACATAAAGAAAAAAAAAAGTGTTATTAAAAATATTGAGATATTCTTACTTTCTTTTTTCTTCTCTTTTAAACTTGGTCTAAAAGATGGAAAATTCAGAAGTTGAAACTGAAAATACATTGAAATGGTATTCACCACCTTTAACCTCATGTTTGAGTAACCTATTCTAACATTTATGGAAATAGTCTAATTATAGAGTGAGGTTATATATGTGATGATTTTTCAATATCTGCTCGAAACTCTCAATTGGCTTCTCCACAGGATGAGAATGAGTCCCTTCATAGGTTGTTACCACAATCTCTTCGTCTTTGCTATGCCGTTGGATTTGTTTCTTCACATTGCACCCTCGATAAGAACATCTGTAGTAACTTCTGAAACCATCAAAACATCAAAAACAAATTAACAATCTAACTGAAATTCATAAAACTGGTATATAAGATATGGTTTCATTGGAAGTAGTAAACTAACTTCTACGTACGTTGTTGTAGCATGCTTTAAAAAGTTGAAATTTTTCTATTATATGCTTAAGTTTTCTACACCCCAGATGAATATAATCTGTGTGAATATACGATTGAAAAGAAAGAAGAAGAGAAACCTAGGGAATTTGTTGTTCTTCACGGACTTTTCCCCATACTTTCTCCACCTATATCCATCGTCAAGTATATCAACTTGAGTCCTTGTTTGAAATGCAAATCTGTGCTGCTTCATTTCTTTGCCAACTTTCTGGCTTGGCTCTGGAGTTCTTAAGAAACCTGCACCCTTTTTGAGACGATGAACATGAGAGTTATTAAAATAAGAAGTAGAAGGAGATGATGAAGATGAAGATGAGATAGGGTTGAATAGTTGATGTTTCTCCATTGAATGAGAAATAAGAAAAGAGGAAACGATTGTGCAGTGTATATATAATGAATTGTAAGAAGGTGAAACATGAGGGCGGCAAGAAAGTCAACAGGTCTAGTCAACATCCAATTTACCTGACTAAGCACGAACTATATATAATATAATTTCTTTTTTTGGTTCCACTTTTCTAGAAGAATCACAAAATTACACCACGTTGTTGTTATCCTCTAAATCCTAAACCAAAATTTATAAAAACTTTGAAAAAGAATACAATGTATTCTTCAAATGTTATGTTTGATAAAAGGTAAATAGTTATGTAATTAATCTTAAAGAAATTAGTAAATATTTTAAATTTATAAAGTAAACAAAAATAAAGGTTAAATATTTTCTTTAAGATTAATTATATATTAATATTATTTTTTTAATAAACACACACATATATATATATATATATATATATATTAATAACAAAGAATAAATAAGTGTTCAATTACTTCAATTATTAATAAAATTAATTTTTTTAACTAAAACTATAATTTTTTATATTGTACTAAAAAATTATCAATATTTATTATAATTTACCTCTAATTAATAACATTATCTTAATAATTTTAAGGTGGGAATACACGTAATTATTAAGAGTTTGTATATTATCATGCATTTGGCCATAGTTGCCGTGAATAACATGTAGTGTACTCAAGTAATGCGCAGATATCAGAAATTCCAATTTTCCATATCAAAGGAACTAGTACCATCGTCAACTGAAACGCATTAATTTAATTATTTTCAAATTTACTAACCCAAGATTACAGGAGGTAGAAGCTGTGTGAAATCCACGTTGTTCATATTTAAAAAGTAGATTAATTAAGCATCACAAAAACATTCTCTTCTTACTGAAAATGTATTACGAGGTATTAGAAGAGTTATCAAGTGGAAAAGAAAAGAGAAGACTTATGAACGAGTTTTATAGTGTTGATTCATCATAATGAAAGAGGATGTGAATGTCTAAAATACTCTTAAGAATATATGATATTCATGAGAGAATAAGAAAAATTGAGTTGTGCTTCTTAAGAAATATAATCTATTTGTATTTTTTTTTAATTCTGATTATTAAGAAAGTTATTAAACAATAATTATAAGATATAAATGAATTTTATAATTGTTAGTAACCTATAATTCATATGTTAAATATTATATTAAATTAACAGTTATTGGTCCAAATGTATATAGTGATAATTTGGGTTATGTACATAAGTCTTTCAGTTTGGAATTCGAAAAAATTGTTAAAGTGGATCACCTAGAAGGATAAATGAGCTCAGTTTGAACTTAGAATAGGTGGACCTTTAATTTTGATTTTTGAGTAATGTTTGTTAATCATTTTTATGTAACAATTTGATCATTTACTATGATGGTTTGAACTCAAACTATAGTACTTGACTTTTGGTTCAAATTTGAGAAAATTGTTTGATGACCATTTGATCCCAGCTAAGTATTCTTTGTTGATCCAATGCCCTTTTGGTCTCAGGGTACTATTTGACTATTTGGTCTAAGTTTGCAAAAAATTCCAATGATCCTTTGATTATCGGTCAAGCACTATTGATCCAATAATTGTTTGGTCTCAAAGAGTATTGTTAGACCATTTGGTCTTTTATAAAATTTATGAAGATTTGATATTGTTTGATTTAAGTAAAAGTGTCAATCATCGTTTGATATCGGTTTGGTCTAAATAAAAATGTCAATCATCATTTTATACTAGTTAACAACCTATAATAAGTATTATTGTAAACAATTATGTGTAAAAAAAAAAAAATCTTCTATTTCAAAATAATAAGCCTCATTACAAAATCTTACACGGAGAACAATCTCTTTATGAATAAAAAGTAAGTTGAATTTTTGTCTAGCTATTTAGGATTTGTAAACCACGAATAAGTTTTACTCAAATCTCATGATAAACATCAATTGTTCTTATTGAAAATGAATTTGGAATTGAATTCTGCTGTGTTGTTCGATCACAAAGAGATAAGAGAGGTCCACCTGCAAAAGAATTTTTCGATTCTTAATCATGAAAGAATGTTTTGAAATATGAGAGTATAAGAAATAAGGAAATATGGAGAGTTGAGTTGTCAAAATATTCTTTGTTAGAGGATTCATATCTAAAATTTATTATTGTTTATAATAATTACTATTATTTATTATTAACTACTTAAAAATTGTGAGAGTGGAAATAGTTAAGCATTTTTAAGCAGTTACTGAAGATGTTATATGTTTTTTTTCTACACATGGTTTACATTTAAAATTTATTAGTGAGTAAAAGGCGTAAGCATTTTGTCAACTGAGGAACGTGGCATATTTGATAGATATTGAAATGAGAAACATGGAATGGAGCACAGAAGATGGAGTTGGATTCGTGAATCATGGCGGCATGAACGTGAAATAGGTCATTAGAATCATTCATAAAACAAACGCCAAGTTTCCAAGAAATTGCCAAAAGAAAAAGACACGAGCAACTTGTGGAATAGCTAGGGGAAAGAGTATTAACAGTGCTATAATACTTTCAAACAACTTTTTAATTGCCTTTCCTTTTTGCATTTCATATTTTAGTTGTTTATTACCCAAGTACGTCACCTTATTTCAAATAATTCAAGCAAAATAAAATATTTTAAATTGAGAAGACATGATTTTAATCTTTGAACAAATTAAAATCTTAATTTACCAAATGTGAGGAATTCGAATAAACTTTCTTTTAATACGAGTTAAGCAAAAATTTACCCCAAATTTTAGAAACCAACATCATTAAATCTTATCTTACAAAAATAAAATAAAAAATATCTTAAAACAAGTTTTCCATTATTAGTGGATGATCCATTTTATTCTTTTTTAATCTCTAATATTTTTTTCAGACCACATAACTTTTAATTTGGTATTCTTTTATTGGTATTCTCAAACATTTTTCCCTTCACAACTCTCAAACTCAGGCCTTAATTAAGAGGAAACCACGTATTAGTCTTCTGGTTGATATATAAGCAATTAATTAACATCATAATTAATGAGAACTAAAAGTATTAACGTTAGAAAAATGAAAATTAAAGAAAACTTTTAAGAGACCAAAATATATTTATTAATTTTTCAGACCTAAAAGCATTAAATACTTAATTATAAATGTAAGTCTTAAAATAATTATTTTTTCCGCTAGTTCAACCACTGGTTTAGTTATAGTTTGGCTGAAATAGGAGGCATGGTATTTATGTGAACTTGAACATGTTACTAAGATTGCACAAAAATACATAGAACTGCTTTCAAAATATAAAAGCTCTTCACAATGCTGCTAAATAGAGAAGGCTTCAAAAAGTAACTTAGTCTTGGCGTGTGCTGGCCTTTACCAAATTATATGCACTTCAAAATTTACACTAACTCCTTTCAGTGACTATTAAAAACCAATTTCAGTGTTCTCTAAAGTAGCATCCCGCTTTGTTGGCTCTCGTTTTACCATTGTAATGAACGTCCAATTTATGTTTTTCTCATTGCAGTCAATTTTCTTTCTAAGAAAACAACACAAACAATTCAAAAACCACAATGAAACCCTTCAACATATCCACTGCCAACAAAAGTAAGTTCTCGAAACAAATGCTGGACTAAGATAAGGAAAACCCTCCACGTTGAAACTCATATTTCATCTTCTTCAAAGGGATCCCTTTCGGGGTAGTCACCAACCTGACAAGGAAATATACAGATAAATGACATTTTTTGCACAAACGTTAACTGAAATTAAATGCATTTTACGCAAATAAGGGTAAATAGCACCTATTATAATTTTCCTCTTTTCTTTATTTTTTTATCATGGAACTAGGATACGGTTGTCCACTGCCAAAGGCAATGAAGTACCACAGCGAAATTGCATAAGTCTCAACCATTTAGTTTTATAAGGGTGCTTGCATTATTTCCTTGATTTTGTTCCATTATATTTTATAAAAAGACAGCTTGATTCAGACCATTAGAAGCACCCAACTTCTAAGATTATTGTGGAGCTTTTTTTATCTTATGCACTTAAGGACTCCATTGTTATCTGTGCCCACCAGGGATTGATGTGTGAAGTTTCTCGATGCTTTCCCCTGTGCCTCAATCATGAATATGATGCAATGGGAGAAAGATATAAGTGCTTCTGAAAACTTCTCTATTGGAAGTGTAGTTTTTTTTGAAAAAAATCTCTCAAAAGTCATTTTATCTGTATCTAAATTGGTTCATTTCACCCTCTACTCTCAAATCAAAGCATAAGGATGCTACTGTTGCAATTAAGCCTCAACTACCATCCTCTGGCACAAGTGTTTATAATGTTCAAGTTTTGTAAAGGTTTGTTTGAATCTGATTCATGAAAGGATATTTTAGATATTTTTGGCTGGCTTCTTGAGAACATTTTCAGTTTTTAAATTGGTAATATTGAAAATTTTGACCATCCAATTTTTTATTGTATGAATAAGATTACCTCCCCTCAAGCTCTCACTAGATATGCCCGTACAGATACTTTTTTGCAGATGGAGAAAGAAAATACGAGCCATGCAGCATGTCAAGAAAAAAGAAAATTCATGACTGGAAATAAAACACATATCTACACCCAACAAAATCTGTCCATCTAAGTAAAAACTATAACTAAATATTAATATAATATGCTTTTATGGACACAAGGTGCAAGAAAAAAAAAACATTTTGGATAAGAATAGGCATTTTATATTATATTTGGTGTAAAACATGTGATCTTTTAAATGGAATTTCGTCATGGTGTTGATTAACACTTTTATCACAATAGAGAACCACCATCAGTATTGGAAAATATCCCAACATTTAAAATATAATTGCAATGTGTTTCTAAACAAACCTTCACTTTCTCTGGTCTAACTATTCCACCTTGAGATGGAGGACATTCAAAGTAACGTACTCCTTTAACCCTGTAACATAACCCAGGAAAATTCTGAGAGAAGTGTGGACGTAATACTTAAGAAAACTTAAGATGATAGGCTAATTGGGAGTTGAGTACACTAATTTGCATATCAGAAATAGATGTAGAAATGCTACTTACATGCCATCATGTTTGCCCAAGGGTTCGTCATATTGTACTCCAACCCAGAAACCAGGACCCAGTGATTCTGCCCGACCAACAAATTTTACAACACCTCTTTTTGCTCCAGGTTCAACTTCACATCTGGACCCTACCTTAATATTTTTGGAAATTGGAAACAGTAGATTAACAAATTAGCAATTAAAATAGATTCAATGCATACAAATATACCTATGATAAACAATAACGTGAACAGGAAAATACAAATCACTTCTTCAACAATACAAAATTGCAAAGTAGCATAAATAAAAAATGAAGAAATCGAAAGAAACAAAACACCAAGAGAAGCATCAAATAAATAGCATTAAAAATTCATCCAAAATACTCAAGTATTTGAGGCTACTTCCTACCACAAGCAGGTGATAGATATAATTAGTCAGTACTCATTAATTATACTACTAGCAATTGACATTATACAAATTGTAACTCTTAAAAAACATTGTCCAATTTACTGTTAAAAGCATTTCATTTCATATTCTATTTGGTTACACGTGCCTTCTTTAATTTGTTGGTTAGACCATCCATTTTCCCATAGTCATTTTCGTCTTATAATCCTTTCTTTTTTTCTTGAGTCATCCACCCCACCCGCTCTCCTCCCTTGTTCAAAACTAGTTTCAGTTGGGCCACAAACTGACCAAAGTTTTCTTTCCTTTTTTTTCTACACGTCCAGGGAAAAAGATGAAAAATGCAGGCTGTAATAGAGTTTCCTATGCAGAACAAGAAACTTTTAAAGCTTGGAAACCAGTTTTTTTTTTGTTTTACTAAATCATAATTTTCAATGATGTCGCCTCAATAAGCATCACTTCCTTTTATGGGCCACACAAAAGTTAGGAATTTAGAAAACAGTGACTTAAAACTCAACTCTCTTAAGTTTATCAAACAATAAAATTAATAGCCGATGAATGCACACAAAACCCTTAAACCTTAGGGAATAAAAATGCATGGCTTGATAAATAGAAGGAGTTGAGTTTTGAACCAGGGAGTCTTCTGAAATTGACTAGTAATTGAAAAGATTTTGGCAATTTAGCTTTAACATGTACTACAGTTAGGAGGAAACACTTATTTGTGATAAGCAGACAGATTTGGCAGCCTTTCAGCACTCGACTTGTTCTTGTTATTCTCCCAAAATATGATTTGCAGGAATCTGCTTCCAATCAAGTTAGCATGCAAGCATTGTGATAGGGTTCTGATTCTAAAAGAGGATTACACCAGGAAGTATAGGCAAGACATAGGTGGATGGGATCCCAGCTAATTGTGTGGTGTGGTGCACACTTGGCACAATTACAGTTTTAGGTTATATAAGAGGTAGAGACAGGGAGGAAAAATGGGTAAGAATTGGACTGGTTTGGGAGAGAATAGGTCACCAAAATACCTCAAGTGTCTAGCTCGCCTTCTATCTTCCAATCACACTAAAAAGTAGTGGAGAGTATACTAAACGATACACTTTCTTCTGGCTGGCTGTCTTTTCTTTTCTTCACTGTTAATGTATCAAACGCATACCGTACCTCCCAACTCCAGGGAGCTTTTCATGACTGCAACCGAAAAGGTCACAATGAGGAAGAAGATGAAGAACGTTGATTACTTTTGAACGCTCAAATGCAACACAAGGAGATGTTGATACAAGAAATACGTGTTGGCTGTAAGAACTATGAGATCTCAGAATGGAGAAGATGGTCTGTATCTGATTAAGGGAGCAAGGGTGCATCTGGAAGTTGATTATTGCCACTCCCCATACATCATAATTATGTTGAATTTTGACACAAGGTAAACTGGGCTTGAGCAGTAATGACTTTTGCTTCAAGACCAAGAGGCTCTTGCATGAATAGATTAAATCATTGTTGAAATCAAACCTTCGCCAATAGCACAAGCTTTGGGAATAATTGGCCCTTCACATTGTAGATTATAACTTAAGCTTTAGACCAGGGACAAGTATTAGATTTATGCTACTAAGTTAAGAGTTTTATTACTTATAGGGCTAGGCTTGTACTAGTTTTACTAAAACAGCAAATTACCTTATTACTATGTCAACGAGAAGGGGAATATTAGATAAGTTTCTTATGGACATCTATCATCACATCTTATATCAATCTAACCTCGTATTGTTTCGGTATCTCTGTTCAATTTCCCTCATTTTCCACCTAAACCTTATTATTTCAACAAATATAATAAATAAAACAAAATATATAATAATTGAACAGACAAACCTTGATATTAGCACAGAGGTCTTCCATACTGGTGTCTGGTATCTGTGCAATGAATGTTAAAGGTTACCCAAAAGCCAGCAAGGATCCATCTCAATTTTAAAGAAACAGATGACAAACTCTAATATGGATGATAGTTTTATCTGTATGTGGAATCAAAAAGCACTAAAACAGCAGATTAGGAAGGACGAATAAATCAAATGCTTACCTTTGCCTCCACAGTCGCAGGAACTTGGGAAGTAATTTTTTCTTTATATTTTCTGAAAGTGTCTGTTACAGTAAAGTAAAACATGCCTAATAAGCTACAAAGCCCCTTAGTGTGTAAATAAGAATATAATTTTTTTTCTCAGTGAGACATGCATTGATGATAACTTGTAAGTGAGTTTTTGACAGCATACATACGTAAATCTCAAAAAACAGGATCATACCATTACCCGTTCAAGTGTGACAAAACAATTTTTACCAACAACGATTGAAAATTTGAAATCACTCATCAAAAAATATAAGTCATACCAAAGATGATGTCTAAATAGTAGCCGTATAAAAACCTCTACATCTACAATACATGTCTGTTGAACTCTATTTGCAATGCCGGATATTTCTACATAAGCACAAATCACCTTCCATAGAAATTCAAAAAAAAGAGGGTTTTTTAGGGGACATGCCTTGTCGCTTATTATAGGCTTCTTCAGAAATTTGGTATTTTTCAACCAACGAAGTATCTTCCAGCCAACCACCAGAGGAGATGGAAGTTGGGTCAAGATCCACAACATGCAAACGAAACCTGGCACAGGAAAACGCAATGGGAAATTGCGCAAGACGATTCCAAAGGAAAACCCTAAAATACAAACCCGTCAAGAGGGGAATAGAAGCCAAGGGGTTTGGAATTATCAGAGAGATCGGCGATTTTGTCGTTGCGAGCATCGTCGTAGAGCTCAAGGTGCATGGAGTTAACAGAAGTGCCGCATTTTTTCCAGAGTTTATCCTTGACGCCTTCCACCGTGAGCTGTTATCGACGAAGCGATGTGTCAACGAATGAATTTAGAGCAATGGGAATGGAAGGAAAGGAATGAACCTGAAGCGAGAAGCGGATATCGGAGTTGAAGGTTTTCATATTGGAATGAGTGACCCGCAACACCACCGAATCGTCCCCATGGACTTGGATGCTGGACGCCATCCCCTCCCTCGCCACTTTCTTCTCTTCCTCTTCACTCTCTCTGCTACTGCACACTATTCTAAACCCGGGGATACCAAAAAAAATTAATATTAATAAACACTATTCTTAAATATAATTTCAGATTTTTTGAACCTGGTCTTAAAAAGCAACTTAGATATAAAATTTATGTTCTATTTTTACCATGAATTTGATATTTCCAACAATCCTTTGATATATGCATGTGTGAGGGTGAAATGCTTAGTTTGTGTTGTATTGGTGAGAAACATATGTGCTTTTCATTGTCTACTCCAACCTTTACAACATTAGAGCTTAGAAAAAGAGTGATTTGATGGCACAACTCCATTCACAACCACTCTGGGATGCAGTGCATGCCATCACACAACTCTATGCATAATTATTTTGGACAAATATTCCTTCCACCATAAAACCATTAACATTATTTCTGGTAACAGGTGTACCACTTGGCGGTAATGGGCCCAGTACCAGGCCCAAATTCCCTGCAAATATGCAACTTGGTTTCTCTACCCTACACGCCCCTCCCTCCTCACAAGTCATACCAATTTCAATAACATTAATCGTCACAAAAAAAAAGTTTGAAAAAATGATGATACTGATGAGGGGACACGTGGTCTCTAAAATGTAGATGGAAAAGTTTGGTTTACGTGTTGAGATAGAAAGGTTCCATGGCAAAAGACTAGTGTGTGATTTGGGTCTTCATGGTTTTGCCAGGTGTCACTACTGAAGCTTGTAACTAGACATGTTGACATGGTGTGAAAATTTTGATTAGATTTGTTGAGTGTCTGAGGAGGTGGTGATTTGGATGGATGGTGATGTTTGAGCAAGTAACACGAGGAGGCCCAAATCAGTGTGGGTTGTGGAAGATTACAGGGCCACATGGGGTGGTTTTTAAATTGGACCTAAATTATCACAGTCCAGTTGCGTTGGCATGAATTAGAGATATCATGCAAAAAATTTAAAATGAAATCAACTGTCACATCGACTTTGGATTCAGAGTGATTCTCCAAACAATACTAATTTATAAATTATTAATAATAAAAACTTTTTTAATTTATATAATAGTATTTAAAATTGATTTTTATTTTATAACCCTTTTTAGTATTTTTATTATTTTAGTTCGATTTTATTGGTAGAAGAAATCCATGTACACGTTTATCAATTATCATTTTTTATATAAATATTGCACAAATTCATAATATTAAGAGAAGACACTTAACCAAAAAGAAAAACAACCTTGCATAATTAATATTAGGGTTACCTGGAGTAATAATTAAGTAGTGCTAAAAGCTTTTGATATTGATTAATAACCTTAGGAAACCAACTATTTACATAATAATGATATATTTATTAGTAACATTCATGCATCACTATGATTCAATAAGTACCTGTGTGGATATCAGGATCTGAGTAATGTTGATCCACGTTGATACACAATTTTCTGTCGTGTCGGTAACCTTCTAGTTCCTCAAAGCTCTTCCTCTCACGCGCGTGTTCCGCCGATCGGCGGGGTACCTGCGATTACATTCCGACGCTCAAGTGAGTGTTAGTGATTAGTCTATTCTCTTAGAATATCAAAAACATATCTTTTCTCCCTTTCAGAAATCCTTTTTATAGGTTGATTTGGGTTTCACACTCGCGTGGATCAAGTAACCGGTTATCAAAACGTGTGTAGTGGTCACTAGGTCATGAGAGTGTCTTCCATAGCATATCTTTGACTCATTCAACGCTAACTATAACTGCTTTCTTATCACATATTTATTATATTATATTATTAATTCATGCTCTCGGTCAATCGGCGTAGACCTATCAGTAGGATTCGAACCCAGATGAAGTTCTGACCATCTGTCAGAGAAAAAAGAACGAGTGGCTCTTGCAGGATTCCCAAGAAATTCTTCGATTTCTTCCGGAAGCAGATGATTA
>Ga0123342_1003033_pt1 | contig 27396 bp, 15 predicted proteins | sample Turbeawhitnodule_FD_89960 | JGI IMG/M metagenome (GOLD analysis project Ga0123342, IMG submission 89960) | Root nodule microbial communities of legume samples collected from Mexico - Turtle bean Mexico white nodule | ecosystem: Host-associated > Plants > Roots > Nodule | place: Mexico: Nepantla...
AAGTTCTAGAAGCTAGGTTAACTTCTTACCCTAAAAGGCTTTACTTAAGCTACAATGATAAGCACACCCCCCCCCCCCCCCCCCCCTCCCTAAAAAAAACTCACCATTCCAAAAAAAAAAAAAAAAAAAAAAAAAACAACAAAATAATTTTTTTTTACTTTATTTTGTTACTTTTTTTTTTTGTTTTATTTTGTAACAATTGTTTGGGGGAAAATTAAAAAAAAAAAAAATACCATTTTTTCTCCCCCAAAAAAAAAAAAAAAAAAAAAAACAACTCATTATTTTTTTTTTCCTTTATTTTGTTACATTTTGTCTGTGTTTTTTTTTTTTCAAAAATAGACCACTAACTCTGGCTTAGTTTTGTAGTTTTAGACCCTATATTATGGGCCAGGCTATGCATGATTTTTGGACAACAGGAATTCGACTGCTTCTTCATATACTTTCATATGTTTTCTGTCATCCTATAAATAATTTTTGTATTTTCAAAATGTCCTTCGTAATTTATATTTTGAAAGTTTTTTTTCATATTTATAATTAACTTACTGATTATGTAAATTTGAAGTTTTTTTTCTAAATTTGTGATTAATTTCAGGATTATATAATTTAAAAAGTTTTTTTATACGATATTAGCTTCCGGATTATGTAATCTATAATATATTCGGATTACATAATCGATAAGCTACTCTCACATTTAGAAAAAACTTTTGAATTATGTAATCCCAAATATATATTTTTAAAATATATTATTGATTATATAATCCAAAAGTTATTTCTAGATTTAAAATTAGCTTCCAGATTAGATAATCCAAAATATAAATCTGGAAAACGCTTCTGAATTTGAAAATATCTTCTCATATAGGAGTGATACAAGAAGAATAAAAATGTATTTTTACATGTAGTACGGGGATAATGAAAACCTTATGGAGGTGTAGGAAGAAGCTGTCTAGGAATTCACACTTATGGAAGATCAAAGGCCCAAAGTTCATTGATCTGAATAAATAAAACCTTAGCCTTCGGCTTTAGCTTCCTTTTGTTTATCCATTGCATAAAAATAGATTAACGTAAATGAAGTATGAATATGTTGATGAAAGTAGCATCTCTCCACGTAACACTCCAAATATCACCCCATAACTAAGAACATGCATTGCCTACACCTAAGATCTTCTCTTTCACTACAATGAAACAAAATCAACATCTTAATCAAATTGCACTAAAAGTTATCTTTTGTGTAAGAACTATAGTTTATGAAGGGATTGGTAGCCAATGAGTAAACATTGGAGAGGTTAACACGTGCAATTTTATGGCTATGTTCAATACCTAATGTCTTTAAGTTTCATAGCCACTTATTCTTCTAAGATTTCCCTTTTCCCCTTCCCTAAGAAAAAGAAAAAACAAAATACAAGTACACAAACAAAATATTCGACATTTGAACATAGCCTTTGCAAAATCGATTTCCCTGTATGTACGATTTTGCAGCAATTCCGTTTCTTCTCTTTAAAGAGATTGGTACATGAACAATTTAAATGTTGTTCCTGGAAAGACAACCAACGGAACAAACATACTAAAGTGTCTTATCTGATGTTTTCCTCTTTGTTCAAAGAACAATTCAGGCACACATTTTTTTCTTTCTTATTTTCTTCATGAGATCCATTTTCACCCTTTTCTCACATTCCCATCATCACTAACTCAAATGAACCTGAATATTCACTTTACCCTTCTTTCGATTTCCCTCTCCAACCCCTTCCCTACATGTGAGATAAATCAAGAAACAGTTTTTCTGAAAGCTAGATCCACCCCATCTCACAAAAACTTTTCCTTTTATATTTTTCATATTCATCTTCCCTTTTCAATCTTATTCTCACAAATCAGATTCCAATTTCATGTTTCTAATTCAAGTATTTAGCCGTTAATCAGCAGAGTGTTCCCTTAAGCACAAGCAAACCCCTTACAACACTTTACCTGCTTTGTTAAGGTTACTTTTCAAGGGGCCACTGCATCAATTGGGTAAGAGTTAATTCCACACACATACATGAATCATCCACCAAGGTGAGATTCTTGGTTTGAATTCCCATCATGGCACCAAAATGAGTGAGAAATGAAGTGAATTTATGTATAAATAAATGAGGGGTTTAAGTGCATAGGAAGTAAAAGTTATGATAAACAGTATTTGCACAAGACACCCCACTTGTGTCTCTTCTTTTAACATGGGTAAATAATGGTTTTATTCTGGAGCAAGAAATCAAAAGAGAACAACCTAATAACCAAAGTAATCAAACCCCAAACATTGGAAACAGGGAAAGAAACACTTGGGGATTGAGATTATGGAGATCTACCTTGGGAGAGGATTGCTGAATGGGAGCTTTATGATCACTTTTCAAAGCACATTATTATATATATGATAATTGCCTTATGCTTGCTTATTCACTTCAGAAAAAACAGAACATTCCTAACGTTAAAAGTGGTCTAATCTACCCCATGCTTTCATGTTTTTTAGTTTTACCTTTTCTGCAGATTTTTGAATTTCATGAGCTGAACCTGAACAAATTTTTTTGAAGGGCATGTGCCAAATGGAATTTGTAACTGAGACAATAGAAGCATGAGAAAACAAAATTTGTAAGGGAAAACATGGAAGGGTGGTCTAAATAAAAAAAATGATCCTTTTAGCAAATGACAACAAGAGGAATAATTGTGTGTTTGCTTGGACTGAGCATAGGCTTTTGTTTGCTAACATTTGTGTCTTGTCTTTTATACATAGATTGAAGATAAAGAGAAGTGAAAAAAAAAATAACAAAGATGTGATTAAAGTGTGGGATATTTTTTGAATTCTCTTGAAAACGAAAAACCCAAGTTGGGAAGGAATGAATGGCTTTGGACCTTGACTATGCTTTTCTTACTTAACAAGATCTAGTGAGAACATGTCTTTAGGTAAAGCAAAACCCCCAGATTGTGACACGTGGAGTTCCCATTTTCAGATAGGAAAAGAGAGAGAAGTGTAGAGAGGGAAAGAGAGATTGTGTTATAGTTTTTATAGTGTGGTTTTGTTGTCCCTCCATTCCAAGCATTCTTTGCTTAAAGAGAGTTTAGTCCAGGGAATAAAGCCAAGAACCAAAAACAGTAGAATGGGTTAAAGTTAAAGCACATCATCACTTGTTCCTTCACCATGACAAGGCACCAATTTCTGACACACTCTCTTCACTCCTTCATTCAGACAAAACAATCAACACAGTAACAAAATACTATACCATGTATACATCATATACACCCACTTTTACTTCTTTCACAAAACTTTGTCTTTCGATTTTACAACTAATGTTTTTGTTGCCATTGTTGTATGGGCACGTAGAAACCATTCGGTGAGCAAAGAAAGCAAAGTTTGGTGGAACTGTAGTTCAGGAAACCAGCAGGCATAATAACATGTCTTTAATGAAACGTCTTATTTTCATATCTGACTATTTCCAAACACTGCACCCACTTTTCCCACTCCTACTTAAGATGCTTTCTTTTATGGCTAATTCTTTCATTTTATCTTCAATCTTATGTTATACTAAATTGAGATAGTTTTAAACTTCACTTCTAAATATGTGGAATGAGAATATTTTCGAATTTATTCTAATGAGAATTTGTTAAATTTATCAGATCATTTGCTATCAGGTTGTTATCAGATCATTTATTGTATAGTCTTACACACAAGTTGATAACATCGACGTGAGTGATGTGTTGCAGATCTCACATCGTCTAACATTTAGTAATATATAAATTAGTGCAAACTTCACCTTATAAATTAATTTGACAAGGTTGAATTAAGCTTAAAGTTTACTTCTTAATAAATATTGTATGAAGTTTGGGCCATCTATTGTATAGTCTTAGACAAGATGGTAACATCGATGAGAGTAGTACGTTGGAGATCTTACATCAACTGATATTTAGTAATATATAAATATGTGTAAACATTACTTTATAAATCAATTTGATAAGGTAGAATTAGGTTTAAAGTTCTTAATAAGTGTTGTATGTTGTTATACGAAATTTTGACTTAATGAATGAATTCACATTTATTTCACTGAAAAACAAGCTTCAATGGACTCGAACCGAGATGCTCTAACAGTACTTTCTAAGAGAAGCGTGTCTACCAATTTCACCATAGTAGCTTACTCGAAAGCAAAATTGGAGTCAATTGTCGAGATTCAAAGAATCAATTCAAATACAATATTTGTTTACTAAACATTTAATAAAATAATTTTAAAGAATGATCTAAAATATAATTTATTTTATTTAAATTTTTAAAGTTAAAAACTAGATGATAAGACATATTATATTAATCGTCATTTTTTGTTAATGAAGATATTACTGGAAAACTGTGTTTATATTGTTTAAAAAATTAATACTACTAAAATTTTGTATAATATTTATTTCAATAACATTTTAAATGAATTTGATATTTTATATATTAATAGTGAAATTTTGAAAATGTTTAATTGCAAATTTTGATTAATCGAAATGAATGAAAAGAAAATAAAAAATAAGTTTAAAGCGAAAAATATATTAATATAATCAAAATTAAAAATAATTAAATAAAATATATTTTTAACCAATATCATTTAAGAGATAAATTCTTCTCAACTACTACAAGAAAGCGATCCACAATAAAAGTAAAAATCGAAGCTAATTAGTCAATGATATTGAATTTGTGTTCCACATACAACAAACTCTCAAAATATAATCTTTAATTTATTAGCACGACTTTTGAAAGCTAACTTTAAGTAGTCTTAACCATTACTAAATTTTAAATTATTTTTTAATTAAAGTAGTTTAGTATTGACCAAACTCACATTAATGTGTTTTTTATTCTAAAATATATTTAATTTAACTTTGGTTTAGTCGACACTAAATAAAATATATTTTTAATATGATATTTTTAATATGATAAATATTCAATTTAGAAGAACAAGTATTACCATATTTTATTTTTAGTATAATAAGAAAAAAATTATAGTCTTAATACAAAAACTTTAATTTTGTTAATTTTGTTTGAATCTTATCCGTGATTGAGATAAATAAAAATATATTTTCTCTTTAGTAATAGTTATGAATGTCTACTTATTTATTTTTAATATTTATTTCAGTTAATATTAACTTAACTAACCCTAATCAAATACATTAACATAAATATTTTTACTTATAAAAAAATTAAAAATAATAAAATTATTTTAAAGTTGATTAATATGATTGTATTAACGTCTCCAACTTTAGCATCAACAACACTAACATTAATATTTATTTTTAAAAAATTAAAAGGATTCAACATTAACTTAGAGTTTTCTAAACTGGTTTTATGAAAAATTAAATTATTTAAAAATGATTTAATATTTTTAAAAATATAAACTAAATAACACCATAATTTAACTGACAGTAAAATTTAAAAATTAATTTAATATTATATATATATATAAATCATTAAATAATAACTAAATTTAGAGAAAAATAATAATTTGTCACTATATTAATTAAATTAAATACTATTTTATAAACTAAAAAAAAAATTAGTATCTAAAATGGTTTCTATTATTAATAAAAATTTATAAAATAGTTTCTAAATTGGTATCTAAATTAACTACCAAGGTTTTAGCTACTAATGTTTTAGATGTAAATTAGTCTCTAAAAAACTAATTTAGAATAAAAAATAGTAAGTAGTTAAAAATTTAGTAGGTAATGATTATATATCAATTTACAAACTTTTTTGTAAATTTTTATTAATAATAAAAATTACTTTAGATACCAATATTTTTTGTAATTTATAAGATGGTCTTTAATTTAATCAATAGTAACTAATTATTTTAGTATCTGAAATTAATTTCTATTTAATTATTTTCTTATAGTATATATATATATATATATATATATAAAGATATCGATGATCTACTAACCATTACCATATTATAGTTAATTTAAACTAATTTAAGATATAATCATTCTCATCAATGCATATCCTATTAACTTTAATTGTATTGCAAAATAAACCATGCATAATGTAGGGATAAGTAATCATATGGTATAATTTTATCTTTTAATTATTGAAATGAGTAAACTTTAAAAAAAAATATTAAATGGCTAAATTGTGTCGTGATACAACTTTAGTTAAAATTTGATCTTACCGAAATCGGGTTACCTTGATACAATTTTGGTTCAAAATACATTAAAGTCATTAATACTAATTTATTGAAAATATGTGTGAGATGACCCATGAATCAAATAGTCCATTACCAAATATTATAAATAAGCCTTATATGAAGGAGTAAGGTTCATTTTTATCAGTTTTATATCATATACTCTTAATACAGAGTACTTACTTGATCATCGTCGAAGAACCTTCTACATGTTTACTTCTGACTGAACGCTAAAAAGTTGAAGAGTTGAAACATCAAGAAGTGAGAGAACTGAAGTAGAAAGGAGGAACGACCGAGTATAAGAGAATGATTACAAAAAAAGCGACCCACAATCTCAGATATTATCTAGGTCCACTTTGTCTATACAAATACACCACCAATTATAAAATGAAATTGTTTATTAAATTATAAAATGAAATTGTTTGTTAAAATTGAAAATTAAGCAACATGGAATCTTAAAAGAGAAGTCTATATATAAATTTTACGTGTAAGAGAAAGTCTTTGAAACAAAAAAAAATCTATATATTATATAAGAGTTTGAAATATATGCTTATGCATGTATTCACCACACACATTTCATACCACTAATCACATTGTGATCAAGTATTAAACAACATATATACATGTTATACAGAACTTCATATATAAAACTTCACATCTAACAGAAAATCGATTAAGACATAATCATTTGTTGAGAGTTTCTGCATATCATCAAATGCATTCTACTTAACAAAAGCATTTTATTATTGAACACTATTCATGACTTAGACTATTAGAGAAATGATTAGATAAATGATGTTCTATGGTGTTGATGATAGGATTTTGCAGAAGCAGAACTCCATGGTGGATTGATCCAACTACCAGTGCAAAATCTTGTGTTGCCAAACTTGCATTGTCCTTGACCCACCATTTGCTGTACTCTTGGGCACAAAGAAACATGAATGGGTTGGCCTAAAGCCCCTTGTTGAACGCACTATGTTGCTAATTGTGGAAGCCTGAGTGAGACAGAAGGTGCATTGTGGCACACCCATGCATGCACGTTCAATCCTCCACCATAAACATCTCTCTCGTCTTGAACCCACCATGTTTCCCTTTCGCACACACTCTAACTCACTGCACCTGCTTCACACCATCCTCCATCAAACCCTTTTTCCATTCTTGCCGGAATTCCTAATACCATCTTGACCCAACCTCACCCACTCTTCACCTTCTTCTCTCTCTCTCTCTACAAAACCTACCCTTTTCATGCAAAATGTGTCTTCTCTAATCAAAATAAACTTCTGATTTCGATTGATGCAAAAGGTGTGAGATTGGTGTAATGTCATCATGGACCCTTGCAACTTCTCTTCCAAACATTTCTTCATAGCAATATCATATTTTCATTGTGAAACATTACCTCTCACACCACTTGCTTACCTATTTAACACAGAATGAGAAAAGGAAAAATAAAGAGAAGTATAGATATAACTACACATTTTAATTTTAATTTGAGTATAGGGAGATGTACGTGGCCTACAATTTTCTAAGTATACAAAACAAAATATTAAATAAAATGTTACTTAAATTTTGAAATTAACCACTAACCTGTTTTAATCTTGATCCAGAGTGTTAAAGTCTCGTCATAATCCTATCGTCATAATCCTATAAATGTGCACAACAATCAAAACAAATTTACGCATTAAATAATATTTATTATCATCATGTACTTCATTCTAAACTCTAATTTAAGTATTCGAGTACTTAATTTCGCATGTACTCCATCCACACGGACAAAAATCAAAGATCTCAAAGCATAATTTGCCAGGAATAATAATAATGCAAGGAGATAAAAGAAAAAATTAAACATTATTTTGTAAGAAGAATATTAAAATTAGAAGAAAAGAAAAATCATTTAGTTGGTGATTCCTCCTCTTCTTCTAACTTTTATTTCTCATTCATTTCCAATCAGTTCCCTCTCTTTTCTATCAATTTTTTCATAAACACAAATGATTGCTATATTTTCTAAAACAATTTTTCTTAAAATAAAAAAAATGCAACATGTGGTAAAAGTGCTAAACAAGAAGCTAAGAAGATAATGATGTAATAAAACGTAAAACTAACACAATGCATGGTAAGCGACCCTGAAAATGATGAGAAGGAGGACACATCATGAACACGAAACTTGAAGAAACAATTAACCTTAATGTTTTTAAAGTACTTTTCTTTTCTTTCATTCAAGTCTTAGAACGTATAGGTAAGGATTTCTACTGTTGTTCTCGTTTGCTTCTTGATGATCGTAATGTTAGATTATGAAAATGTTAGCAATTAGTATAAAAAAAACTAGTGTCAAGTATAAGTTCGACCTAAGTAGACTAGAAAATTCTGACACTAAAATAATAAAATTAAATATATTATTTTATGTTTGTCAAATTAATATCAAATAAATTTATTCTTAATATTTAGTAAAGTTAGTCTCAAAAAGTTAATTTTATTAAATGTTAATATAGGTTAATGTTATTTAATTTTAATATTTATACATTTGACTACATAGAAAAGAGAGGCATAATTTTTGTATACTAACAGTGGGGACCTACAAGCTATTTTGGAGGATAAATGTTCCATCAAACAATTTTATAGTATTGTGAGAATCATAAGAAACAAATTACAAATTAAGAATAATTTGTTAAAGAGAAACATACAAATATGATTACAAGAATGTGCTTGCTCTTTTTGCAATCAAGAGCAAGAAATTAGTAGTCATCTATTTTTTCATGTAATTTCTCTTCTCCATATGACTTTCATGCTATGATTGATTAGGTATCTTAGGTTTTTTGCACAAGGGTAGTCTTCCACTTTTTCTATAACAATTTAATCATATCAAAGGTAATTAAAGCAATTACAACTTAATCGTTCATATGGTTTGTAACAATATGGTTAATTTGATGAATGACATAATTTTTAGAGAACAAGAACTAAGTACCATTTTAACTATTGACATTATTTTTTTTAGTAAATCTCAACAAACCCTTTTTTTATTAAGTATTATTAAACAACAAGTGAAAACATCAATGTGTTTCGTCTATAAGTGATAGTTTTCAAATAGATTATGTGAGATGCAAGTGTTTCGTCTAACTAATGATATAACACATTATGTAAAGTCTTAGTAAGATGATTCACAAACAATCTTAAGTTAATGTTATACTTCACAAAATTCTTTATAACCTTATTTTGAGTTGTAAGGAATGTTTCCATCTTCATGTCTACCAAGAAAATTTCATAAAGTTCTTGTCTACATCTCACACGAAAGTTGTTTTAGCCAACAAACATCCTAACACTCCTTATGTCAATAATCCTAGCAAGACTATTTATCGTGTACGTTCTTCTATTTTACTCTAGTTTGGGTGAAAACTCTCATGCCAGCTATCAACATGTTAAAACAAAGAAGAGATAATCATTTAATGTTGTATGAAACCCATTTAATGCATCTTTATGTTTTAATATACAATTCAATCTTCATTTCTTCTTGTGTATTAGACTTGTTTTTTACATTATTAAATTAAAATATTGAGCATGCTTGTAAAATAACACAGGGATTTTAATTTTCTTTTATGGATTGGTCATTTAATTCTTTATCATGTCTTTGTTCTCTATGATGTTTAGATACAATTGTATGCATATTTATATACTCCCTTTAACTTATATTTCTTTTAAGACAGACATGCACAAATACGTGTCCACAGACCTACAAAGAATTACATGCATGTCTTTCCAACTCAACTAGGAACCAACAAATTATAGTGAAAAGAAAAAGGAAGAACCCAAAGTTACAATGACTATCGTAAAAAATAACATTTATGAGATAATAACAATTTTTTTAAAGATGATTATATATATATATATATATATATATATATATATATATATATATATAAGAAAAAAAAAAAAAAATAAAATTTTTTTTATTTAATTAAAAAAAAATATATATATAAAAATAAAAATATTTATATATATAAAAATATATATATATATATATATATATATATATATATATATATAAATGAGAAGAAATGAAAGACAAGTAATGGTTCTTGTAGTTTAAAATAAAACTTTATACTAAGCAAGCTCATACGAGGGCATGTCTTTTGATCTTTTAGCTTTGTATAAATAGCTCTCTTTAGTATTCATATTACTTTCATATTAAATGAAAGGAGCACATGTATTCGTTTGTTAAAACGTTCAACTTAAACCTATATCCTATTGCTTATATTTGAATATTTGTCTTCAAAATTCTTTGTAAAACAGATTTAATGTATATAAGTCAAAGTTATTTGTCAAACAATACTTGTTATAATTCATTTTTATATACAATTTAAAGTATTTTATAATAAAATATGTTATTTGGATAAATAATTTAAAAGAAATTAAAATTTTAGAAATTTACAAAAATAATTTGATTACTTATAATGAGATAATTTCAAATTCTTAACTTAAGTTTCAAATTTTACCTAAAATTTAAAAGTTTGAAAAATTGTATACTCTTTTCCCTTTAACTATGTGTTTTTTTATATTACTTTTTCGGTCTGATCTCGATTAAAATACCGACAATCGAACTATTTCTTAAATGTTTGTTCAGTTTTGTCAACCAATACTGATATAATTAGTTTTTGATTGAAGTATGTAATAATTATATTTTGAAAATATCTTGAGATATTTTTTCTAATCGATGTTATTAGTGTCAGTGATAAATTTTATAGTCGATGATAATTGAAATACTATATTTAAATTAAAAATTAAAATTTAATAATTTCAAGTTAGGAGAAAAAAAAAATTTGAAATGAAAAAAAAAAAAATTAAAAATGAAAGTAATTTGAAATTCAACTTTTTTAGAAAAGAATAAATATTCAAATTGATAGTTGAAAATATATTATTCTTTATACTAATAAATTAAAAACAAAATTACATTATTCCAAATATCCTTCTTTTTATTCAGAAGGAGAAGCACTTAAATGGAATAATTTTAAAGACTCATTATGAGTCCCCAAAAAAATCTTGGCATTAAAATAAATTAAACTGTGACTCATTTAAATTTTAAGAAAAAAAAAGTTTTTGGATAATGTAATTGAAAGAAGTGTTTAGGTGAAACATGAAACGGTATTTTGAAAATACAGTGACGTTCGATAATTTGAGTTGGCGAAAAGTTGAGTTATGATTTTACGATATGATTATTAAGAGGTAACGAAGGACATGAAAGGCCTGATGGGATTGTTCCCAACTCTGTCATACTAATCCCACCCACTCAACACCTCCATTACATCACTTCCAATCACGCTTCGCCACGTGTCATGTTACGTACGCACGTTAAAGATCCTTCTTCAGTGTTGCATTGCATCACCATGAACATGTGGACCCCACTGTCTTCTACGCCCTCCAACATCGTTTCCGCTGTAAAAAGACAAAATCAAAATTCCTCGTTACGTCTTCCCTACTAACGCCAAACATTTTCCGTCAAAACTAACGCCGTCACCCCTCCCCCTCCGTATAAATACCGCACCCTCAACCTTCGCCATCTTCCAAATTTTCGGGCACCGATTCCAGATTCTCGCATCCCGTTTTCTCGCCGAAATAACCAACAACGCCACTCATTGCTAAGCACCGCTTCGTCGTTCTTCGCTGCTTCGGAGCTCCAAAAATGGAAAGCTAAATCGAAGGAAAAAAAAAGTGAATATCACATCACATCACATCATATCATACTCTATCGAATCCAATCGAATCGAATCCACCGTTCTTGTATATAAGGTAAGTTTTGATCTCTTTGGTGTGTGGTTAGGGAAATTAAAGCGTAGATAGCAGTAATTAATAGGTGTATGCATTGCATTAAAATGCGTTTCAGATCCCAAACGCAGCGCATTTAATTTGATTGATAGATTGTAGTAAGAGATTTTGATTTTGATTTTGATTAAAGTGAGAGAGAGAGAGAGCGTTGGAGATATGAAGAAGAAGAAGGTGTTGAGCGTTTGCTTGCTAAGTCGTTTTCGAACAGTAATGACTGACTCTATTTAATTAATTCTGCTTTTGCAGTAAAGCTAGAATTATAATATCCCAATCAATGCACTAACAATTTCAATTCCCTTTTCTCCTTCATTCTCTTTCCCTGTCCAGTTACCTCTCTTCGCACCCTCCGACAAACATTGATTCCTCATTCAAACCCATTCTGTTTTTTTTTCCGCAATCCCAAAAACACGTACACTCTCTCTCTCTCTAGGTCACTCAGTCAGCCGCTTTTGGTTTTCGGGTGTGCCTCGGAGAACGGGGATTGATGTGATTTGCACAAAAGATAAAGAGAGAATCGAGAGAATATATTATAGTATGTCATTTGTTTTTTTATTATATCTCACTGTGCAATAGTACCTGTTTTTGTATTTGTTTTCAATTTTTCTCTTTATTTGAGGCGTGAGAAAATGTGTTTATAATCAATGGGGTTCATTTGCTTCTTTTCTTTTTAAGGGGTGTCAGAATCTTCCTTCGGCTTGGAGGTTCTTCTTTTAAAATTGAGAATTTGTGTGCGGTAAAGCAAAGCAGATAGTAGTAGTGTAGTAGTACCCCTGGCCATTCCTTGCCCCATTTTGTTTCCTTTCTCTACTTTTTATTATTGATCCCATTTTCTTCTTTTGAGATTTTGAGATCGCTTTCGATCTTGCTCTGATCCCGAGCCTCCTTCTCAAGACCGCTTTTCCTTTTTCTCTTTTCCTCTCTTCTGTTTCCCAACGAAAACGAAAGATATCATTTCTTAGACCACCAAAATTTGCAAAATTTAAATACCCTTTTCTTTGTCTTCTGTTTCGCATTCTCGCCTGTGCTGTTGCTGCATTTCTTCATTCAATTGGGTGCTTCACTGGCTGGCGTTGCTCTGTCACTGTTTCATTCAATGAAAGTGATTGCCTCAAGCGCGTAACCAGTTATGTCCTTCATTACTCTTCCACGTCGTCCTCCATCCCAGTCCATCCAAACCCATTATCATTATTATTATTAAAAAATTGAGTGGCTCTTTAATATTTATCTAACTATTTTGGATTTGTTGTGCAGGTAAAAACCAAGGTATCATTAAAAAGAGTAAAGAAAGATGTTTACGTGCATAGCGTGTACGAAGACGGATGATAGGGATGAAGAAGGAGGAGTCCGTGAGAGTGGCACGCCGAGTACAAAAGAAGCTGTCAAAAGCCTGACCACACAGGTTCTTCATCTCTCTCACACACATTCTTTCTCTCTCTCTCTCTTGATTCACCCATAATCTTTGCTTTTCCATCTTGGTGAAAAACAAATAAAATCTTCACCCCGCTTAGGTGCACTCATATATGAGGGGGACCACCACTATTTTACCAACACTTGAATATGGTTTTTGATAAATTTCTATTTCTATTTTAGAATAAATAGTGCAGGTATGTAATTATTTCGGTCTTACATTTGTTGATTTTAACAAGTTACCGTCAAAGCTTAAAAGCCATAATTACGTAATTTCATGAATGCTTTTGATAAATGCTTCTTTTTAATTTAAAGTAAATGGTCTATGCAATTTTTTCAATAACACGTTATTATCGATCTATGGGGACGTTACTGATTTTAACAATATTGATATTATTACCTTTTAATAGTATATCGAAATTAAATATTTTATTTTACCAATATATTTATTGATATTATTCTTCTTATTAATAATTTCTTTATTTGTTAATTTAAAAACAAAAATATTATTTGACCAAGATTGAACCGAGTGGCAATAAGTTAAGACACGCATGGTTTTGGATGACGCAGTTTTGTTTTGTTCTGTTCTGATATGGACCCTTTTGATGTTGGCGGTATGCTCCCTATCGTGTACTATTTGGTCTATTTTATTCGTTTATTTAAGTGATTTTGGGCATGTGGTGTTGCCATTTTGCTAAGCTGTGGAGGTGCAACATGGGTTCATGATTAACCAATCAACCCATGATTATCCACTTATAATTGAACATGAAAGGAGCATCAAGGTGCTCCGCAGTTTAAAATCTATAATAACCATGCAAACATCAACGGATCAATATATATTTACACGATTCCGGTGATGTCTCGTTACTTTCTAGTACTCTATATATAACTTATTTTTTAATTTAGAAAATAATAAAGAATAATACGACGAGATTTTAGATGCGGAAGCTAACTTATTATATTCATATAATCTTGTTTAATAGTGAACATTATCAATTAATTTTTTTGCTTTTATCCAAAATATTAACTTGGTTTTCCTAGAAAAGCAAATGTCTCGGTCAATTATTCTAAATGTGTAATGAGAATACCAATAGTGGGAACATGTTTCATATTCAACATTTGAGTTGATGATGAGAAAAGATTCCTATCAGAGGAAGGGTCTGCCACATTCCTATCCCTAGTGTGGCCCATCCTTGAATTCTTGTCGATACAATGTTTTTCAAAAGTTTTCTATTATTACCAATGCAGAAAAAAAAGAGCAAAAATAGATAAGTGATATAGCCGAGTATTAATTGTTTTAATGGCAGAAAAGTATATCTAATATAGCGGCCCTTAGTATTTACTTTAAGAACAATAGACATCTCTTTCTTAATGTCTGCTTATGCAAGTGATATACCTTTATTTTGATGCTCTTTATTCTTTCTTGTAAGTCAATGTAAATGCAATTTAAGCTAAACACTCAACTCTCTGTTAAGACGATCCAATATTGTTCTAATTAACAGAATAGTGAACTTCTCTCAAAAGTTAAAATTTTGGTGATAAAAACCTGGTTAGAAATGATCTGAATTTTCTTCAATTAGGAAATGTTTTCCATTAGTGGTAACAGAGTTCGTGGTAGCATATATGTAAGGATTTTGTCATCCACTTGTATCCTCAACCCAAACACATTCTCCACAAGTCCAGCTGTAAAGGTTTTTCTTTGAAAATGACCAAAGACTGAAACCTTAGCCTCCATTCAGTTTCTTTCAAATTTACTTTTAACTTATACTTCAGAACTTGCACAAATGGTTTCCATCAGTCCTTCCTTGTGTGCCATTTGACGAACACATTTCTGCTATCGTCTGTCAATGTTCAATGTGTTTATCTTTAAATTATTTAGATCTTTAATTATGGCTTTTCTCCCTCTTTTGTTTCCTCCGGTCCAATTCCAATAAAAAATAATAGTTTTTTTAATCATGGGCAATTTTTATTTGCTTCTTCTAGCTAGTAGACAACTAGTTCTCTGTCTATACTTTTCTCTTTTCCATCTAGTGCATCATATTTTAGACAATAATAACATATTCATGATAAAAGGAAAGTATCAAAGCAATATGAGTAGGTGGATAAAGCAAGATGCCACTCAGGTGTTTATGAAGGCTTGACACATTGCTGAGGTGTAATAATAGAATTTTAAACTGTATCCACTCCCCACTTAGAATACTAATTGTGTCAGTCAGTGACCGAAATCCACTTAGACACATAATATATTATTTAATATTCGACAATCCCAATTTAAAATAGAATAGAACAGTAGATGTTATGTGAACAATGAAAGGAGAGTTACTTGGGGGGTCGTTGGACCAACATACGGTACTCCTTTAAGATAAAAGGAAGTGTGATATAATTATATATTTCTGGTTGTCGTGAAATGTTTTGTTGTATTATTTCCATTACAAAGCAATGATTTAAACATATAACCACGTTACAACTTCATTTATTTTATCAATCTTCTCTCCATATTATTATCTTATTATAATATAGTTGTTAATTATTGAGTTGTTTTGGTGGTTAAAGTATTATTTTCGTTCCGATTACTCGTGTCTCGCGTCTAAATAGCTTACTAATCAATTTTTTCAACTGAAGTTGTCTTATGTATAAATCGGTGAAAAAGATTGGTATTAAGATAAAATTGCAATATCTTTTCTTGCAATTTCACTCGTCCTGAATAATTTACCCTTGTAGTAGAAAAAGGCTCTTACATTTATTTTCTATTATTTAAAATTAAATAATTGAAGCCTCTAATGCATTGGTGTTAATACGGTTATATTCTTTATATGCAGATAAAGGATATGGCACTAAAGTTTTCAGGTGCTTACAAACAATGCAAACCCTGCACAGGGTCCAGTAGCTACAAGAAAGGACATAGACCATATCCAGACTTCGATACCATCTCAGAAGGGGTTCCATACCCTTATATTGGGGGTGCAAGCTCAAGTTCAACCCCCGCTTGGGACTTCACAACCTCTCACTACCCTGGTGGTAGATCAGACCCACGATTTGCTGGGGCATTTGGTGGTGACCGCACCCCTAGAGGACGTGACTCGGCGTCAGTTTGTGATGTAGTCTTAGAGGACGAGGATGAGCCTAAGGAGTGGATGGCAGTGGTGGAACCAGGGGTTAACATTACTTTTGTGTCTCTTCCTAATGGGGGAAATGATCTTAAAAGAATTCGCTTCAGGTATAGTAACGACTACGCCAATAATTAACAAGTGATTTCAGTTACAAGTTATTGCAAAATTGTTTAATTTTCTTGTGCTTGTCCCGAAAGTAATAATTAATGAACCAATTAAGCACTAAATAAATTTGTCCCAGACTGCGCTGGCCTAACAATAGACTATTTGCTTGGCACTGCACTTGTTGGATCAAAAGATTAGCTGAAATATGGAGTTTACATTCTGAAAAGAATGTGTACCTTAGGCCTTATTATAAATATTAAACAAAATGTATGGGATTTTTTAGTTGTTGAGAACTTAAATTATCCTGTAGGAGAAAAGACTGACAATACTTAGCATTTGAATTTGAAGCCGAGAGATGTTTAATAAATGGCAAGCGCAAAGATGGTGGGGTGAGAATTACGACAGAATCATGGAACTTTATAACGTACAGAGATTTAATCGACAGGCACTCAACACTCCTCCGAGGTCTGAGGACGAGGTAATAATCTACATTTCTTTTCTCGCACTCCCTAAACTTGTCGCTTGATAATATCTTTCCCATGAATTAAGTAAGAAGACAACTCTATTCAATGTTCAAAAACTATATCGTTTTCGAGACTAATCTGTATCATTTGTTTGAACAGCCAAGAGATTCTACCTACTCAAGATTGACATCTGCACAGGAAAGTCCCATGGCCTCAAACAAGGATTGGACCCCCAGGAGTCACTATAAACCTTCTGGGAGCAGAGGATATTACCCCTCTGAAGCGTTGGATCATGGTGAAGGTGGTGGGCCATCCATGGAACCAGCAAGGGATACCACTGCTTCTAGAGATGAGCCTTCTATTAGCAATGCCAGTGAAATGGAGGCAGAATGGGTAGAACAAGACGAGCCTGGAGTTTACATTACAATCCGGCAGTTAGCTGATGGGACAAGGGAGCTTCGACGTGTCAGATTCAGGTACTATATAGTACAATGCATCTCCAGAAACATGTTCCCCTTCTTTTCCTTCACAGGGAAATAATCCTAGGAGCATGTATTACTGTGAAATAATATTCACACAAATGAGAGCCATGAAAAGAAGAACAAATCGTAGCTAAATGTCAAAATAGTGATGATCAAGATATTTTTAAGTAAAACAATCCTTAGCATCTATGCATCATAATATAATCCTTTAAAAGTTATTATGTATACTTGGTTTTGAATTTAACAGTTATTGAACTGATGTTTGCAGCCGGGAAAGATTTGGTGAGGTGAATGCAAAAACATGGTGGGAAGAAAACAGAGAGAGAATACAAGCTCAATACCTTTGAAGTGTATTCCTAAGAAAAATGGTGGAATCCCAATTTTGTCTCCCAAGAGATTGTAACGGTATGACTCCAGATTAAGGAGTGGAGTCAGTGCGATGGTTATGGTCTCTGGTGTTAAATTCACATCACAGTGTGACAGAAGAAGATAGTGCAAATCAAATCAGGGATTTAGTTTTGTGGTGATGGTGACTCCATTTTTGCCAAGGATCAGTCGCCATTGGATTCGGAGGTCTAATCTTTATTACATATCCTCCTAATTTTCCTGCCTTGCTTTCTTTTCATCTTAAGGATTACTTTTTTTCTCATCACAGTTTCTGTTATTACATTAATTTATCACCATTTGTTTATTTTTTATCTCTGTGTTCTACCTGCTTACCAAATGGTTGCCTTTTATAACGTGAGATTAAAGAAATTAATGCATGATTTTAGGCTCCATGAACTCGGAACTCATATCCTTTATTTAACCAAATTAGATATTCTAGTATTTGGTTTTGTTTAAACAAATTTCTCTATAAATCTTTGTAGAGAAATGAAATTGAGCTTTTCAATTAAATTTAGTTAACTTTAAGTTTGCTTTTTGAATAGTTTTTTTAAAGAAAATCATGATAAATTATTTTTAATTATTTTGTAAATGCTATAAAAATAGAAGATTATAAAGATAATATCTTTAAGAAAATATTAATAATTTGAAAAATAATTATTTTCAAAACTCAAATTATAATAAAATTTAAGACCACATGAAGTAGAAAATAAATCTAACATGACTCGTAATAATAAAAACTATAAAATAAAACTAAATACTCAATTTAGTTCATTAAAGATTTATCTTACATTTAAGTCATTCCATTATAACATGACATTTAAATGTCACAGTGACACCTTTATCTCTCAATTATCACTCTGAAGTTTGATGCATTATGGAATAAAACTTAAATGCATGAAACAAGTTCATAACTAATCCACTATCTTTCATCTAAATTCTTCTATAAACAACTTTTTTTCTCGATGCTCAATAATAACACTTACACTAACACTATCATCCCCTCCTCCAATAAACGTAGAGAATGGGAGATGAAGAAAAGAATGCTTGCAAGCTTTCATTATTGAAAAATAGTACCCAAAATAATCTTGAAGAAGCATATCTCAAAAGGAAGACAATGTATTTCTAATTGGAAATCATAACAAATCACAAAAGCAAGCAACCACAAAAAAATGAAAATGACGGATAAGTTTTTCCCTAAATATAGACACTCACATTGTAAAATAGAGAAAAATAAATAAAAAAATCAACTAAGGAATTTTTACTTGGATTTTAGTTTCTATATTTCATTTTTATAAAATTATCGTTTTTTAAAACTTTTTATGTTTTCGAACTATTATATGTTTTAAAATATCTGTACAAATCTTTGGAAAAATGATTACTAAAAAAGTGAATAAAATATAAAAAAATGCAAATAAATGATATAACAATGAGAAATGCAACTTACCCCATGGCTAGTGGATGGTGGTCGTTTATGAATTTTTGTTGGCACACATAACCTATAATTCTGTTATTGGGTCTAACTGCATTGTGTATCATCTTTGACACATCGCTATTGTCTTTAACACCTCTTTAGTATACGACATTCTCATACCCAGTGTTCTTCTGTCATTTCTTTATATCCTACATTATTTTAGGTTATCAAATTTAAATTTGATTCCTTTATAAGTTGTAATATGATTATAGAAATACATAAAATAAGTTTCAAATCCATATTTTAACATAGGGATCTATGTTGAGTAAAGGAAGGATTTTGGTGAAATTCATATTGATGGTTGCTAAAGAAGCTCCACACTCAATATTTCAAGTTCTACAGATAATCGTACGTTTAGGAGTCCAGTGGGTCTTTAAGGTTCCTCCTGCACCTCCACAAATAGGAAAGTTTTCATTATTTTTAACTTTTGGATTGCAACTGAAAGTCATTTGACTTCCATCCTAAATTCATTTGGATTATGCAATCCATAAACTAGAATGCAAAAACATGAGTTATAAAATACTAGCTGCCGGTTTACTTCTACTAAAACTAATTGATTACCATAAATTTGAATGTATTAAATCAGCCCAAACCACATTTATGGCGTGAATCGTGATCTTCTAAGAGTGGATTTTTCAAAATCCAATTTAGATCCAATCCAAATCTTTGGATTTAAAATCCATATCCACTTTAACTAGATCAAATATATTTGAATTTTTTTTAAATCCATTTAAAGTGGATTAAATCTACATTAAATTCACTTATTTAATTATATTAAATCCACTTTCAACTAGATTAAATCCATTTTGATATAGATACAAACTAACTTGGCTTGAACTAGGCCTAAGCCAACTCAACCTCGACGCAGACACACCCGGCTCTACATCGGCCCAGACCCGGACAACTCGACATCAGCTCGGGCCCGGACAACTCAACGTCGACCAGGGCCCAGACGACTCGACATCGGCACGGGCCAAACAACTCGACATCGGCCCCGACCCGAACAACTCGACATCGACTCGGAACCGAACGACTCGACATCAGCCCGGGCCCGAACAACTCGACATCGACTCGGAACCGAACGACTCGACATCAGCCCGGGCCCGAACAACTCGACATCGACTCAGAACCGAACGACTCGACATCAGCCCAGACCCGAATGACTCTACATCGGCCCGGATCTAGACGAATTGACATCGGCCCGGGCCCGAACGAATTGACATCGAACCAGGACCAAACGACTCAACATCAGCCCAGGCCCGCTCAACTTGACATCGACCCGGGCCCGCTCGACTCGACATCGATTTGAGTCTGCTCGACTCAACATTGGTCCAGGCCCACTCGGCTCGATATCGGTTCGGGGCCGCTCGACATCGGCCCGAACCCGCTTGGCTCGATATCAGTGCAGGCCCGCTCATCTTGACATCGATTCGGGCCTGCTCGGCTCGACATCGATCTGGGCCCCGCTCGGCTCGACAACAGCCCAGGCACGCTCGGGCCCACTTGACTCGACATTGACCCGGACACACTCGAGCCAACATCAACCTAGACCTGGACCTGCTCAAGTCAACATTGGGTTGGGCCCGCTCAGCTCGACATTAGCCCTGGCCCAATCGCTGGATATCGACACGGGCCCGCTCGACTCAATATCAGACCTGAAAGACTCAACTCGACATTGGCTTGAACCGACTCGACTAGACAATGGCATGGGCCAGCTCGGCTCAATATCAATCCCCGTCGACTCGGGTTGATTCAATATCGGCCACTCAGCTCGAAGTGGACTTGGGTCGACTTTGCTCAACCTGGGCCCGAATTGTCTTGGCTCAACCTGGATCAGGCCAAGTCAAAATCCAACCCAAAATGCAATTTGGATAATCCAAAAATGTATCCAAATTATATCTAATCCATGTCCAATTAAATAGATTGGATTTGGATTTGAGATAAATCCAGAGTTTTTGTCCACCCTTATTCATGAGTTATATCCTAAGAGTAAGCTAGTCTCATGTAAAAATAATGTCTAAAGTTGAAGATATTGCCTCCTATTTCTCTAAATGAATACATACCATAATATCAAGTAGAAAATAATTAAAATGTGTAAACGATATAAAATGTGAATGGATTTATTTGTGTGAGATTTAGTTGGGAGTTGAAGGGTGAATCTAGTATTAATGAAGAAACTTTTACTCAAAATACTAACACATCCGCAAAGAAAAGTATATGAAAAAGCCGTAATAGTAACAAAAAAGCATCACCAAACTCAAGAGGGCAGGTGCAAACCCATAATTGAAAATATGGATCTATGAATCAAAGATTGTCGAAAGTGATCTCAGCCTGCAACTTTTCTTGTCAAACTTCTCTCAGTTGGATTTTGTTGTCCGGACCTGAGTGATTCAGATATCCAATTGGCTGTCTTCATTGGAGGCGGTGGACGGCTTTGTCCCATGGACTGTCTTCGCGTACCAATGGACATATTTGCCAACTTCTCAGCGCTTTCTGAAACCCCGCGTACACTCCTCCCCTTGTTCATACCAGCTGCCAAACACATGATTATATTAATGAGAATCAGCTTTAAGTAATGTCCTTATATGAAATTGGTTATTTATTAGAGGACTAAAACCCTTACTCGGGCTATCTTTTCCTGTAAATCGATATTTTGATTGTGGAGTAGTAGTCTTCAATGGCTTCTTGTTCTTAATTCCATCCTTCAGAAGAAACAAAAAAATATTAGCAGAACAAAAATTGACAGCAAATAATTTATGGGCGAACCACAGTCCAACATAGTAACACCAAAAAGGGGCAACTCTATAAGGCCAAAAGGAGTCAGATTTGTGAGATTTTTAACTATCTCAATGCCTGGCACCACATATTCAAAGAGTAAAAAGAGGGCGTGGGTTGGCACCAGATTTTCAACGTGTAAAAGGCATGGGTGGGAACCAGAGACTCAATGAGTAAAAAGAAGACAGCATGGGTAGGCAGGGCATGATTTAGTCAGCATAACGGGAAAGGACAAAAGTAGAAAGACAGAACTCACCTTGGTTGCCAAATCCAGCTTCCGCTGCACACCTGTAATGTTCAGAAATAAATGAGTACCAAAAAGAGGGGGCCTATTTTCTCCACTTTTCAAGAACATAAAAAATCTCAGCTGCATTTATAATTTCATCGCTTTGAGACTGGAAAGAAGAAATAAATAGGAAACTATATATTCAAAAGAGTATGACTTGTGTTTGAATAGAAGATCAAATGCGTGGAATGTAAGTTTAGTTGGTGGTACATTCGATTTAAACTTGTGAGAACTGGAGATCATACCATACCAAACATAAACGATGTAATATCTGATGGAGATTTCCCAGCTTAAACACCAACAGATATTTCTAACTATAATGAATAATAATACAACTCAAATCTACAAATACAAGAATAAAAAAGATGCAGCATGTATTAAACCTAAATATGACTGAAACCAATTATATCACCTGAAGTTACAGAAGCATGTAATTTTTGGGAAGAAAAATTGTTTGTGATTTTTGTATTAGGCAAAGCACTAGAGTATCTCTTGAGCCCCTGCCGGTCCAATGAACCCCTGGTCCCAGCTGAAACAAAATAGACAACAAGGAGTTTGGTATCCCTTCCAATTGAAGCATAAGTCATTCCTTATAAAACAATCTAAATTAAACTACAAACCAGATGGAGGAGTTCTGGTCACGGCTCTTGTGCGAAGGGACGGAGGGATGTAAAAGCAACTCTAAACAAATCAAAAAGCAAAAATATTGAAGTTAACATATAGTCATGTGATTAAAAGATAGAAGACATTTTTTACAAAACTTATCTAAAGTAAGGATTGGTTAAAAAACAACCTGAAAGAAAGGATGTTGAAGAGCCTCTGATGCTGTTGGTCTCTTGCAGGGATCCCATGAACAAAGTGACTACAGAAATATAATTCAAACAGAACATGAATACATAGCACTCAATAAGTTTTAAAAAAAGGGGCCAAGACCGAACTACTGAGTGATAAAAGTAAAACTACTCACTGTAACAAGGCTAATTGCACTATCACTTCTGGATGGGATAAGAGCAGAGAGATGTACACTAGCATGCTGCAGAATTTATTTAGGGAAGAAAATATCCATCTTAATATACATAATATCAAAAGACAACAGGTTAAGGGGAAAAAAGACTAAATAAAAGACTTTAAAATTATCCAAGCAGACAAAATAGCACATTTTTAATTGCTTCACATGTCACAGTCACACATTGCATAATAATTAGTATCTAGCACTCTCAAAGTAAAACAGAAAAAGTACAAAAAGAACCTGCGGAAACTGATAGTTGATATCCCTGGCAAGCTTGAGTCCATCAGCCCAAGATTCAGTTGTTGGACTACCTATTACACTGCATATTTTGTAGATCTCATCTGCTTCACTGCATGTACAGAAATAATGGAACATGTTAATTCAAAGCTCAGTCACTAAACTTGATGATGTCTAGAAGTATGCCACTAATATGGAATTATAGATGTTAAGCCATAAACTATTAACAATTTGAAACCAAATAATTTGCCAAAAAGTATTCAGTCATGTACTTGGATTGGACATCGTAACTTGTTCAGAGTCGAACCAAGTATCACAGATTTGTGAATTCCCTAATAAATATTTATTAGCTTTATCTAACTAAAAATATCATTATGGGAAGCTGCATAACTGGAGAGAAAAGTTAATACCTGGTACCAGGGAATAGAGGACGTAGAGTGAACAACTCAGCCATAATAGCACCCATTGCCCACATATCTACAAGATGAAAGAAAATCCATAAATGTATGGTACTTGACACTTGAGTAATGTATTGTCTAGACTCTAGACCATAATATTTTTGTAAAACATAAGTCACCATAAATGACAATTATTCAATATCAGATACTTACCAACTTTAGGTCCATATAAATGGGATTGAAGTAGGACTTCAGGAGCACGATACCTAATCAGAGGTTATAATACATATTAAATTAAATGCATATGAAACAGTGCATCATACATTAACAATAACAATAAAGTATTGAGTAGAAAAAACATACCATCGTGTGGAGACATACTCTGTATAGGGTGGTTGTGAACTGATCTCTCGGGCTAGGCCAAAATCAGCAATCTTTATGACATCCTTAGTGACCAGCAAGTTCTCTGCAAAAAGAAGTGTACCTCGAGTCAAAACAGCAGAATTTTGTAGCAGAGTAATAGAAATATGTAAATCTTGTCATGATATTCAATTCAATTATCCAGCAAGCAACATTTAAAAAATATTTTTAAAATAGACAAAAAGGAAAAATTGGCAATAAGAGAATAAAATTCTAACATTATATCCATTCCAAGCTGTATAATATAAACGGAACCCTATTACTCCATCATACCACATACTAACACAATGGTATAATATGATAATCATGTACCTGGTTTAAGATCACGATGAAAGTATCCACGCTGGTGCATATAAGCTAAACCTTGGAAAACTTGAAAACACCAATTTCTAACATCATTTTCAGAAAACAGCTTTTCCCTGTTTTTCATAAGTTGGTACAGGTTGAATTCCTACATTACCCAATATTGACTTAAAACAATTAGTATTAGGCTTTACATCAGCCGCCAGTATGCCACAAAATCCAGTCACTCACCATGTACTCAAAAACAAGGCACAAAGTGTCACATTCTCGAATAACTTCCTTCAGCTTCACAATATTTGAATGATTCATTTTCCGCAATGACTGCCATAGGAGAAATTAGAGAATAAATATAGGGAGAATAAAAGCAAGGAAAGATCAAAGGGATGTGATACCTTGACTTCTCTCAAGTTTACACACTCCTCCCAAGAGTAATATTTCTTCTTCATTTTCTTTATTGCAACCTGGAATTTTATGACAAATTAGATGAAACAAACACAATGCAAATTCATATATCATTCTACTCAAAACATACTTACAACTTCACCACTTTGCTTATTAATGGCTCTCCAAACACTCCCAAATGTTCCATCACCAACTTCCTTAATTAACTTGTACCTGTGTTTAGGGAAGGAGAAAAAAATTGAATATATTAAAAAGTAAAAAAGAGGGAATAACAACTTCTGGCTTGAGAAACAAATACTCACCTCTCCATTTTCCCACAGAACCCAAAGCAGCTCTTATTCAAAAAGAAATGACAAACAAACTAAAGATAGATGGCATTTATCTCTAGCAAACAATGTCAATAAAAGGGTAGAAAATGTTGACAGATATTAGATGATCCGGCAAATTTCACTGTCAATTCGCTGTCATGTCAATGAAATAAAAAACATAACTTTTTTATGCAAGGGCAGCATAGCCTTATTGATTAATAGACCCACGGCTTCGTAGTGGTAGCAGGATGCATCTGGTAGAATCAAACAAGTCCTGGAGAACATACTATCAACTCCCAGTCCAACCAAAAAAGATTGATCAAAGCAACATTAATCTTCAGCTAAACTCATCATGACCCAAGACTTGAGGACTTCAATAGTAGTCACTTCATCTAATCTAGATAGTTTTAGAATTGTCCGGTAAATAGTATTTTGTCACCACCAATGTCCATTAGAAACAACAACGCAGTGATGGTAAATAAGTACTGACTACACTTCTTCAACGCAGTTGCTTGTCTAATACTTGAGAAGCAGGCAGCATCCAAAATTCACACATTAATCTATATACTTCAGCCCTGTGAAACAAAGAAAAGGTTCAGTTAAACTTTAGTAGGTGAAAACAGGTGAAGGTGGAGGAGATAAACAACTGCTCCCTGAGAATCTCTTACCCCAGAAGTGGATTTTTCAGATGTTTCAACAGGATGTCGGGTCAGGAATGCACTGCCAAAGGAACACTTATTAAGAAACAACATTTTTTACAGGTTTCAGCAAAAGACAAATAAGTTCTTACTTGTATGTGTTCCCTAAAGATGCAGCACTGGTCTCAGAAGAAACAAGCATTAAGTACACTGTGCTGATCATCAACGTAGAACAAAAAACTAGGTGCAATTGACAAAAGAAACATGAATAAAATCTCCACGGACGAAGAATTGGTGGTCAAACACTTCTTGGAATAAAAGCAACCAATACTGGAAGCAACTTGGCAAGAAGCAAATTCTTTCCATGTCTCAAAAAATGTATCCGGAACCTCAAGATTCAAATCAAGATCACCCTGCAATCAGAAAACATGAGAAAACATCTGATTAGATTAATAATCTACAACATATTATGAAAAATGGCCAACAAAGATAGAAATCTCAACAAAAACAGAAGAAATGACAGGAAATGTGATAGACTTCAACGCTATAAGTAAATCAAAATTAAAGAGTGTGTACCATCAATGCCCAATTAAAATACACTTCATTTTTACTTTCTAATTCTAATTTGTGGCTAAAAGTTAAAATTTGAAATCCTACAGAAATTTCAATTTTTCCAGTGGTAGAAAAAATACCAGACAGTTAAACCAGCATATCAACTAAAAACTAAAACTCTGTTCAAAAATACAATCAAACAAGTTACAGTGGAGGGAACAAACATAATAACTAATTTGCAAGTCCCAAATTCAATTATGATTACAGGTAGAATGTAAAATATATAATTATTTCAAAAACCATTTCCAAACATCCGTATTAATCCAAACAGTTACACTCCAGACATCATCACACGTCAATTTACCTACAAAAAAAACATATCGTCCAGGAAATTCAAGAAGGTATCAAAATTTAAAAAACTTCACCTAAGACACAGAACTAAGCTTTCAATGCGCCTCAAAGACAAACCCACTCCGATCTTTAACCCAAAAAATTAAGCATCACAAGGATGAGGGATCCAATCATAAGAAGCCCTAAACATATCATAAAGACCAATCACATTATTGGCAAATCCTACCAACGCACGCAGAACGCAAAAAAAAAAAAAAAAAAAAAAAAAAAAAAAAAAAAAAAAAAAAAAAAAAAAAAAAAAAAAAAAAAAAAAAAA
>Ga0123342_1003035_pt1 | contig 27393 bp, 13 predicted proteins | sample Turbeawhitnodule_FD_89960 | JGI IMG/M metagenome (GOLD analysis project Ga0123342, IMG submission 89960) | Root nodule microbial communities of legume samples collected from Mexico - Turtle bean Mexico white nodule | ecosystem: Host-associated > Plants > Roots > Nodule | place: Mexico: Nepantla...
CTCTGAATATATAGAGATATATTTTGTTTTCTTTTGTGCACATACATATAGAGTAGATATCAAATTATTTCATATATATATATATATATATATATATATATATATATATATATATGCTTGTGTGTGTGTGATGTGTTTCATGAATTCTAGGTTCTTTATGTGTCTCATTATTTCTATATGAAATTGTCAAATTACTGAGTATTCTGTCTTATTGTGCAACTTCTTTGAATCTAATAAGACATGTGAGTATGGCTTGTGGTTGTGACTTTACGACTTTCTTTTTGCTTCTCTTTATGTGGGAGAGTCTGATTTTAGATTACCTTTGCTTGCTTTAAAATCTGTTGACCAAAACTGACTTGGGTTTGATAATTCTAGATGGATATACGGACTAATTCTCTTGTCAGGCCATCTGGAACTGTAGATAGAGATAAAGAAATGTTACGGATTGTCAATAATAGTGCAATTCAGGGTGAGGAACGAACTTTACCAATTGGAGGTGATGGGTGGGAAAAGTCAAAAATGAAGAAGAAGCGTTCTGGCATCAAACCAGATGGGTCTCCAAATACAGCATTGACAAAGCCTGTTAACCTTTTCCAAGAAACTAAACACGGAATGCAACAAAGACTAGCCATTGATACTCGTGCAAAATTGAGTAATGATTCTCATTCTTTCAGGTATGAATGTATTTGTATGCATTTTTTCTGTTTGAGACTTAATTAGCATATGTATGCCCACTTGCCTAAATTTTTTTATTAGTATTGATTGTAATCAGATATTCAATTTTTTTATTTATTAGCCTTTGATAAGGGAAGTTACTTGATCCAAAATTGTAGGATTATGATAAGATTTGTTTGTCTTTTAGATAACATCTTGTGTGTGTGTATACACATATGCTGTTAATCATTCATTGAGTAGTACATATTCTTAGAAATGAACTTTAAGTCTGATTCAACCTCACAAAATCAGCTTGTAAGGCGAGGTTTGCACCGACTTATATATTATATTTGGTTATTTCTTTAGTTAATGTGGAATCTCCAACTTCCGCGCTCATGCTGAGGACTTGATATCTCAAGCATGAGACTTGATATATATAGGTGGTTTGATAGTGACCAATACCAGGAACACGATAGATGCAATAAACTTTGTTAGGAACTTAGGATAGATTCTGATGTCATTTTAGAAAGTGAACTCTAAGCCTAACTCAATCTCACAAAATTAAGATGAGGTTTGCACCCATTTATATATTATAATTTGGCTAGATCTCTAGTTGATGTAAGATCTCCAACACAAATTTTAACTATGAGCAAAGTGAATTCATGTTTTTATATCTGAAAAATTAAAACTAAATTATTAAAAAGTTTGAAGATTTAGGGATGTAGCAAGATGCGTTCAAGGGGAATATCTACCTTGTTTTTTTTCCTTTGCATACTTATGTATCAATAAATTTTCTGCTTCATTATCCATGTCTAGATTTTAGTTCATGTAGTGATAATATTTGTCAAATTAAAAATATGGTTTCTATACCTAACATTTTTCATTTTAGTCCTTACCGAGTTCTACAAATTGATTCCTATTAAAGAAAGATGTTTACAAATCTATAATTTTTTTGCTAAGTTAAAATGATGTAAAGAATTTTATTTTCTTGCAGTGACTAAAACATGTATTTTTTTTCTTCATCTAAGGACCATAATTAAGTGTAATCTTTTTTCATGTAGGGACTAAACTTTCAAGTATTAGGACCAAATCTAACACTATTATTGGCAGGGATCAATGTGTAAATGCATTTTCATTTACGGACCACGATGTGGATTTTTTTCAAGTAGGGACTAAATTGAAAAATTGTATTAGGTATCATTGAAACTAACAAGACACGTAATTCATTAGACTGAAAATTACAAAAGGATTAGTGAACCTGTTCCAAAGCCCATATATATATATATGTATAGAGGAGTAGCGCATAATAGGTTATTCAGCCACCTCTGCTTAGTTAGGATGTCAACCCATTATCTAGACGCAGTTCTTGTGCAAGACTTAAATCCTCAACTTCTTCAGTAGTAGTACTATCAATTTTGCCATCAATAAGAGCAATAACATAATCATATTCTTGAGGAAGACGTGCAAGAATTGAATCCAAATGTTCTCTAAAAGAAATAGGATCTCCAACTGAACAAAGAGAGTCAACAAGAGACTTAATATGAGAAAGAAAAGCAATAATGTGCAATTATGCAAAGAGGAGTTTCTTAAATCAGAGGGGAGCTGTCTTGCATTTTTCTGAGATTGATGATGAAAATATGCATGTATCTTTTCCCATAATTCATTTGAATGAACACATCCAACTAAATGTGACAAGTTGGCATTGGAAAGAGAGGACTGAAGCCGCATAAGAAGCATTTGATCTTGTTCTCGAGAAAGATATTCCGGATTAACCTGATAAAGATCTGTCTTGTTCTGTAAGAAAATGCAACGAAACTTGTGAAACAACAACAAAGTGGTGCAGCTGATGTGCCTTAATAACAGGTTCAACCTGTTGACACCACAATAGAAAGTTCTTGTCATCAAACTTCTCAGTAATTTGATGCAAAAAACTGTCAGGAACATGCATTGGAGCAGATGACTGAGAATCAGTTAGAGGAAGGGTTGGAGGTGGAACAGAAGAGGTTGAAAGAGGACCTATGGAAGTCATTAAAACAAAAGGAAAAGAACTGCTGGAAGCCAATAAAAGAAAAAAAAGATCAACTTGCTATTGATAAATATTGAAACTAACAAGAAATGTAATTCCTTAGAGTGTGAAAATTACGAAAGATTTCTAAAAGATTAGTCAACCTCTTACAAAGCCCATATATATATGTGGATAGAGGAGTACTGCATAATACAACTGTCAACCATAATAACAGAACTGAGAAAAACATATCTTTAACAGGTATACAGACCAGAATACTAACTTGACTGTAACAATACACAATTATGCCTTTATTCATATTGTAAACACTGTATTTTACAAATTAAAATTTTAAATTGTTTGTCTTGTATCATTATTTCATATTAGTAATTTATTACTGGCGCTATACACATCTAATGCTAGATATAAGTACTAGAGCTGATGTAATAAAAATCACAACATGTTATGTGTTCTTATAGATATAGCTCCCTTGTCCTACAAAATAGTAATTTATTGAATCTTTGTTTTCTATTGTCATACCACAAGGTGGAAATAAAAGAAAATTGAGGAGTCAATGGGGTTCTCTCTACAAAGTGTTAAATGAGTGAGTGATTGGGGTTTCTCTACATATATTGTGTGGTGTAACAAGTGAATATAGTTGTGAGGAATTATGCTAAATTCTCTCGGATTTCAAGGATAAATAGAAAATATTGTGCAACAAGATGTTATTTTATTTGTTGTTTTGAATTCCTGTTGATTATCTTTCTTCAATATATAGGATATCATATAATACCTTCATGCATCTTTTGTTTAGGTCAGGAGTTACTAATGGAACTGTTGGAGCTGGAAAATCAGATGGTGTCTCTCAACAAACAGGGTTGGGCATACGCGTCTCTACTCCAAGAAGTGACCTAGAAAATAATTCTCCTGTCAGTGATAGACGGGATCGTCCTGTTAGTTCAGACAAGGAAAGGGTGAATTTCAGAGCTGTTAACAAGTAAGCAAACTGCCAAGCACATTTCTTTAAGAATTTTTTTCTTTAAAAGGAAGATCTTTTATCATTGAAAACATTCTTTTTCTTCCATGTTGCTCTCCTTGATTTCTTTGTTTTGATGGTTTGTTTATTTGCTCCATTTCTGTTATGGATCCTATTATGGTTAGTATTTAAAGGTCTTTTCTTTGTCGTGATATGTATGCTATAATTGACAATTGATTAGTTGTTTAGAGATAAGCAACTGCTTTATGATAAGATTAGGTATTTGACTTGCACATGATGTAAAACACATGGTCTTTGTTAAGGGACATCTCATACAAATATGAAAGATGGGGGGTAAATATTATGTTGATGTTTATTATTTGTTGTTTTCTTTTTCTTATCCTTTTTAGGATGATTTCTTATCTTGTTTTCCCTTTGTAATTTTCTAATTGTTTAATAAATTTTCTGTCTTCATAAAAAATGTAATCTATAATTGATATTGATTCTCTATATCTGTTTTATATCCAGGGTAACTGCTCGTGATGAATTCAATTCGGCAAGCCCTAATTCAAGTGCAAAAATGAATACACCCATTCGGGCACCACGATCTGGTTCAGGAGTTGCTCCAAAGTCATCACCAGGTGTCCATAGAGCAGCCGTTCCTAATGATTGGGAGCCCTCACATTGTATGACCAAGCCCCCGACCAGTGTTGGCACTAATAATCGCAAGCGTATGGCATCAGCACGATCATCTTCCCCACCTGTTGTCCACTGGCAAAGGCCACAGAAGAGCTCCCGTACGGCTAGGAGAGCAAATTTTGTGTCCACTGTTTCAAGTAATGACGATTCCCCTGCTTTGGATTCTGTGTCAGATGTGACTGGTAATGATCTTGGGTTGGGGTTTGTCAGACGTTTGGCTGGCAATTCTCCTCAGCAAATTAAATTAAAAGGTGATTCAACTTCAGCTGCCTTATCTGAAAGTGAAGAGTCAGGGGTGGCTGAGATTAAACCAAAAGAGAAGGGCAGGAAAGCAGCGGAGATAGGTCAGAAATCTGGAAAAAATGTTCAAAAGGTTTCTAACTTCGTCCTTCCCACAAGAAAAAGTAAGCTTGTTTCCGGGGAAGAACATGGAGATGGAGTTAGGAGGCAGGGTAGGACTGGACGCAATTTTCCTGCTGCAAGATCGCCAACACCAATGACATCTGAGAAGCTTGGAAATGTAGGAAATATAGGAACTGTAAAGCAACTTAGAAGTTCAAGACTAGGACTTGAGAAGAGTGAAAGGTTAAAATGCATCTTCTATTGCTTAGTTTTGACAATTTGTTTATTAAAGCTAATGTTCTGAGTTCCATGCAGCAGGGCAGGTCGTCCACCAACCAGGAAACTTTCTGATCGTAAGGCATATGCGCGTCAGAAACATACTGCAATTAGTGCATCAGCAGACTTTCTTGGTATTAGTTTCAGATTGTAGAAAAGAATAATGATTTCACCTTTTCTATGTATAATACTAGTATACCATTAATCACTTTTGGGTTCATTGTTTTAGTTGGGTCGGAAGATGGACATGAAGAATTATTGGCTGCTGTAAAGGCTGTTACCAACTCTGGTATGAATCTTATTAAATATTATCTAATTGTGTACCCTTTGTACTTATCTGATGGAGTAGTTCTGTATTTTCTTATTACTACAGCTAGTTCTTTTTCCAGCCAATTCTGGAGGCAGATGGAGCTTTTCTTTGGTTTGATAACTGAGGAGGATATTGCTTACTGGAAGCAGAAGGTACTAATTCTTTTCCCTGTTGGTGAGGAAGTTATTGCATTCTTGTTGGTGCTTTCATATATAAGAAAGATGCTTTGGATTTGTGATGTCAATAATAGTATGGCCCTGATGTGTCCTTTGATAGAGTTAGAATTATTGTTTTTCCTATGAATGTTTATATGCCCTGATTCGGTATGGAACCATGACCATTTTATTATCTGTCATGTTTATTCCTTATTTGCACACATGGTTCAGTATATATTAAAAAATTCCCAACCAATCTTGTGAAAGTTATAGTTTTAGTAATAATGACTATTAAAGCATGATTTTATTGATTTGAATTTCTTATCATACCTATCATGGGAATAAGTTATATAAATTTCTTTAATAATTCATTCATGTTTCAGATAAATCTCGAATCAAGATTGATGCCAGTTCCGGTTCCTTCATACATAGATGATTCTGAAGCTGTTGCTAATGGGTTTGGGTTAATGGGCCGTGGAAGAGATTTTGAACCTAGTGATCAAACGGGTGCTGGAGTTGTAGCAGAACAGTTACAACTAGCTAAAGGAGATTCTAATGGAATTCCCCTCTGTCAAAGGCTAATATCTGCTTTAATATCAGAGGAGTGTAGCAGTGAAAGTGAAGATATAAAGTTTGATGCATGTGATGCTGAATTTGAGGCTGATGGAGAGTTGGATTTGAGTAGTTTGGCTCACAATTCTCGATCTAATTCTTACCTTGCTTGTTATTCTACTTACAATGGTTATAGGATAACTAGAACATCAGCACATGATGAGACTGAAAGTGATAAAGTTGATATCCAATCAACTGGGTTGAATTCAAGCCAGAACATGCCTACCTTGACATGTTCAGAGTTGCAATATGCCACCTTGGGTATGAATGAAAAGCTTCTCTTGGAGCTTCAGAGTATTGGAATTTCCCCAGAATCAGTGGTTAGCTAACTTTCCTCAGACTTTTTCTGCTGTTCTTCATGAAATCTTGACATTGGGAAGTATGACAGATCAATATCAGATTTGTTTAAAGTATTTTGTTCTAGTTTATTCTGTAGTTCTTTCAGCAGTCTACTCAAATACATTTAAATAATTTTTTTCAAGATGTTCTGTTATTTTTAAATCTGCTGTAGGTTAGTATGATACTTATTTTTTCTTTTGTTTTTTCAAGCCTGAAATGTTGCAAGCAAATGATGAAGGAATTTGTGAGGATATCACTAGGTTAGAGGAGCAGTACCAAGGACAGGTACCAACTGATGCTGAAGTGAAGCTATAATGTTCTCATTGCTAATCGTCTAAATGCTCTTTCCCATTGTTTTTTATCTGTTAAAAGTAACTTTCCAGAAAATTTAGATGTTGCTTTCCAAGTATTATGTAAGCAAATAGATCAGATTGCTATCCAGATAACTGATTTATAAATATTATATAGAACTGAATGAAGTTATTTTTTGTTCCATTAAAATTCACCTTCTGATTTTGTTTTCATACATTGTAGATGTTCAAGAGGAACTGCTTACTAGATGGATTATTAAAATCTGCTTCTGTGACAAAAGAAGTTCAAGAAAAGTAAATGTGTTCATTTATTCCCTGATTATTTACTTAATTTTAACTTTTGTGGCTCTTTGTTCTGAAGGAATACAATATCTTGATTAACAGGGATTTTGAACAAAATGCTCTTGACAAACTCCTCATGATGGCCTATGAGAAATACATGGTAACCTTCTTATTGTTCAATATCACTTTTCTTTATATATGTAATCAGGTTAGTTTTCAAATAAAATTTTTGCAGTCTAGTCAAATATCTCCAAGACCAAGACTTTCTGTTACAATAGTTTTAAAGGCTAGGGATGTTTATTCAGTGGATAGTATCCAGGTATAAGAATGGAGGAAGTAGAAAAAACACACCAACAAGTGAATAGGGCCATGTTCTATTGTGTAGTAATGTGTGTCTAGCCTTAAATGCTGGTGCTAGAATGTATCATAGTGCACTTAATTGTTTGTGATCTTAGTGTCTCAATAAAGACTTAGATGGGGTGTTGAGATTACAACAGCATGAAAACCTACCATACAACTAGAAAGGACAACTCAACCATGTCATACTCTCTCTTTTTAGTTCTGATTCGTGATATGCTTTACCTATTCTTATTTGAGTGTTTTCATTTAATCAGATAAACCAAACTCCATGCCCTGCCTTCTTATCTTTTATTAAGTACTTTAAATTGTGTAGGAAGAAAGGTTTAACACTCCATTACATAATAGTTGATACTACCATAGTGGAAAGTATTTTCCACTTTATAAATAGGTTGTGGCTGATTGAATTGACAAAAAATTGATTGACAGGCTTGTTGGGGCCCTAGCTCATCAGGTGGGAAGAATGCAAGCAACAAAATGGCCAAGCAAGCTGCACTGGGATTTGTTAAAAGAACATTGGATCGATGCCAACAATTTGAAGATACAGGCAAGAGCTGCTTCAGTGAGCCTTTGTATAAGGATATGTTCCTCGCAACTTCTTCTCAGCCAAGTATTGTTCGAGAATCAGATGACACGGAGGCTGAGTCCATAAAACCTTCTGCTTCTTCCTTTTTTCTGGAAGCAAGAAATGGTATCATCCTCATTCCTTGAATAAATATTAAGTGAACTATGTAAGGAAATAAATAATTATTTTATTGATAACAATTACATTCACATAATCTCTATTTGTATTAATCAAAATCTTTAAAAAAAGGAAATAAAAATATGCTGAAATGAATAGGAAGATTTTGAAGATATTTTTTCTTAATTACTATGGAGATATTAAGAATATTTTTTTTTCCTAATAATCTGATATTTACAACATATTGTAATATTTTTCTATTTTAGTCCTGTTCGGTATGAGCATTTTAGCCAAACTTCTCAGATGGCGTTAAATTTATATGCCATTTTCTTGTGGACTTGAGCCCTTTGTCCTCCATCCTGTCTAATAAAATACTTCCCAACTAAAGAAAAAAGTGCTTCCTGTTTGGAGAGAGGTGTAAATGTAATTTTTTGTTTTAGTTGTCAATATTTTTTAGGTTACAGGTTCAGGGTATTGGGGGAGGGGGGTTGGAGGGACAGGTGATTAGAGCCTATCTTTATCTGAACTTATCAAGTCCTGGTCCACCCTCTTTTGCTCCTGATTACAGCCAGAAATTTGATATTCAATACTTGTTTTTCTATCTGCAGGTTCTATGGGTTCACAGCAGAACCCTTCACAATTTAGTCAGAATGTGAAAGATCATGATTTCAATTCATCAGATATTCGTCATGCTGTAAATGGTTCCTCTGAACAAGCCAGTGAGAAGGAAGATCTTTGGTCAAACAGGGTGAAGAAAAGGGAATTGTCCCTTGATGATGTTGGCAGTACCATTGGCAGTTCAAGTGCTCCATCAGGCATTGGTAGTTCTGCATCAAATAGTACAAAAGGAAGGAGGAGTGAGAGAGACAGAGACGGAAAAGGGCAGAGCAGGGAAGTACCATCCAGAAATGGTACTACTAAAGTTGGTAGGCCAGCATTATCTAGTGCTAAGGGAGAAAGGAAACTCAAAACAAAGCCTAAGCAGAAAGCAACTAAGCATTCTGTTTCTGTAAATGGCTTGCTCGGCAAGCTATCAGAGCAACCTAAATCAAAGTCTAATGAAATGTCTAATAATAGCAACAGCAAGGAGAAAAATGAGTTTGGCATTGGTGAATATGATGACCATGAGCCTATTGATTTGTCCAACCTTCAACTACCTGGAATGGATGTACTAGGTGTTCCTGATGATCTCGGTGACCAAGGTCAGGATATTGGTTCATGGTTGAATATCGATGATGATGGATTGCAAGATCATGACTTTATGGGCCTTGAAATTCCCATGGATGATCTTTCAGACTTAAATATGATGGTTTGAAACTGCTTTCTTTGTATAGTACTGTTCATTATACCAATGACAAAGGAAACAACGTACCTTTAAGAAATGACTAGTTACATAGGATGGTTTTATGGCTAATCCTGTCCTCCATTAGGTTATATATATTCTTTGGTAGACTTCCTTCTCTAAGTTGTTTTTAATGACCTATCCAACTGTTTTGGATTTTGCCCATGTCAAAGTTCACGATTTCCACTGTAAAGATCATTTTGTTCTAGGTACAAGTTAGTATTCATTCCTAGTGATTACATGGTAGCAAACACTCCTGGTTGTAGCTCTTACAAATCAGAGAAAAGGCTTTTGTACATACATTTAATATTTCTAATAAAATCACCTTCCATTTACTCCTAGTTACTCTCCGTACATCCCCCTCCCCTGCACTTTATATTAGTACTCTTGTTTTGCAGGTTCAGTTCCTCAGCATGATGCTGTTCAAGTTTTTTGCTGGGCTTCATCCCGCTGTTCTTGCAGATTTCCCTATGAGGTTTTCAGGGAAAATTTGGTAACTAATGTAAATGTGATCATTCTGTGTTTCATTAGATAATGAATGCTGCCCTTCTCTCTGGACAGTTGTTGTCCTGATTACGATTTTCATATCTAATATCACACATCTATCATCATTCATCACTCTGGCTATCTAATGGCTGATCTACTAGTTGCAATCCCAAAACTATCTGTGGAAGGTTGTGCCGAGGAACTTCCGAAGATTGCAAGGGCATCTTGTACTTGAAACTTAATTCAAGTGTTTTTGATATGATCCACCTTTCTTAGAAATTAATGGGTTTTTATTGGCACAACTGAATTGAGTTGTTCGTTTTACGTAGGGAGGTAAGGTTTAAATCTTTTCTTCCTGACCCTTATCTTTTATTTGTTGTTCTTGTAATAAAATTCCTTCAGATATCTCCGCCCAAAATAGGTTGGATATTCTCCATGGATGACTAATCGCATATTTGTATGGTTTTCTTCCTTAAGCTTGCCATTCTCTATGAAGGTACGTATATTTCCCTGCCCAGATTATTATTGCTTTATGATGAGACTGAATGTGAATTGAACCTCTTTGGCTTCTTCTGTGATTTTAACACTGATTTGCTTCATTTTTCTGTGGCATCTGCTTCAATTCAATATTTGAATGCACTGAACAAAATGAACTGGTGGTTGAGTTGAAAGTGTGTGTGGATCCTTTTGTTTTCTGGTGGTTCTTCCCTCGCTTTCTCTGTCTCTTCTTTAGCTTCTTATATTCTACTGTTTTGGGTCTTAATTGGTTTTTAAATTTATTCTTATTTACAAATAAATATTTTAAATTTAGGGTTTAGGGTTTTGTGTTCTTATAACTTCGAGATGAAATTTCCATTGAAGTTAATAATTCGTTAATTTTTATCAATTTTCTTACATATTAACGTATAAAACAAGAATACGTAACTATTATGTAATGTAGTGGATGATGACAATATAGGTTGTGATAAAGAAATATGCTATAATTGACTTATACATCAATGCATTAACTTATCTAAATATCTTTTAGAGTTACAACTAGGCTCAATCGTTAGACTCATAAGCACCAGAATATTTTATAAACATGTGAACATAATATTTTGTAAATGTTTATAAAACTAAAATATTTTGTAAATGTTTATAAAACTTAAGGTAGATAACAAAGTAATGTAGCTTTTACGGTACTTGTCTAAATATGCAATTAGGTCAAATTGATTCAAAATGATGTTTTTTCATAATTGTATTTTGTTATGATGCAAAGTAGTATAAATCATAATAAATTATGCTAGTGAAGGGTCTCTTTGATATTTGGTTGAATCCATATTAAAAATAATCATCAAAACAAAACTAATATTAAAAATAATTGCAACTATTCTTTTATAATCATAATTGAAATTAGGTTAGAAATTAATAAAAGTTAAACGAAAATTATACAATAATAGTTACACCTTGAATTGTTGAAGTATACTATCTCATACCTACAACATCTACCACAAGAAATATTATCATTTTTAAGGTACAACAACAATTCTAAATAATTGTTGAATCACCATTTTAACGTTGCTAGAAAATTATATGGACAAGATAGTTTGTAAAGTGTATGTATGCTCTTTTCAAAATAATTCTTAAATGAAATCAATGAAAAACAGTAATCACAAGTAGATGTAAATAAGGACATTTGGAAGGAAAATAATAAGAATGTAAAATGAATTTAATTTCTTCTGTAAGCTTAAATGAATTAATCAGTCAACCAAATAATATATCTTATCTTTTGTGGGATAATGGAACTTTATAATATCACATTCATAGATTGATTCACTTTTATGAACTTATTCTCTTAGAAAGACTTGATAAAGAAAAAAAAATAGTAAGGAAAAATATTGAGAGGTGAGGAATTAGGAAATTTTTTTATTTTGTTTTCAAAAGTGTTCTAAACTTATTTTCTAAATCAATGCTGTGTATTGCATGAGCCATTTACCATATGACTTTTCTTTCTCCTTCATAATCTCTGGACATCAATGTTTTTGTTATCAATGTCAAGAAATCACATCATTGTTTCTTTTCATCCTCCCATTTTCATTTTTTTTAAGCATTGTAGGAAGAGAATCATTAGTAGTGATGATGACATTATTATTCAAAAAAAACATCTACCTTGCAATTACTTTTTGTCATGATATATTATACTATAATAATATAATAATTTATTAAGGTATAAAGTGAATGTATAACACTGTTATGAGTTTCAATTCATCATTAATGCACACATGAAGATTTTAAGTGACACCACCATTGTCATTGGTTTTTGTCTATCTATGCTTTTCCCTTGGTTTTGGGTAAGGGAAAGTTCTGGAAAATGACACTATGTAGGCCACCAAACCCTAGTATAAGTGGATATTTAGGCTAAATAAAAAATAATATTAGGGTTTATATATAGTGCTTAGTTATGGTTAGTAAGATAAATTGTTTGATTTTATTTCTTTTATTTTTACTATGCTCTTTAGCTTTTTTTTCATCCTTAATAAAATTTACATTGATTTTTCCCCTAAAAATAGTTTAGATAATATTTTGAACACTGATCTATACAGCATTTTCGAGAACAGTAAAAAATAAAAAAAAATATTAGAAACAAAGATTTTCAAAAATAAATAGAGATGAAAAATCAATAATTTATTAGGCACAAAACATATTTAAATCAAATACTAATAATATATTATTTTGCAATATAATTTTATTTTATTTATTAAAATAAAGGTAAATTTGATCGTAGGTCCATTTAGTAAATTTTACGTAATGATGAAAAAAAATGTGTGAAACATTATTTTCTGTTATTTATTTATTATTTTTATGGTAATGTTTGTATGTTTTATAATCATACTATTTATACAAAATATCAATGTTTTCATAATATAATACTTTATTTAAAAGATAAATTTCACATAAACTAAAATATAGTTAAATTATAATATATAAATAAGTATATATATAATTACATTAAACTTAAAATTTACCTTATAATTTTTTTTTTACTTATTTTCAGTGAAACAAGATGATACATGACATTTAGAAATGCATAGACCAACTTAAAGCAAATTAGCCAGTCCACTCACCCTTTATATTAAAAAAATGTAAATACTATTAAGTGTTTAGTAAGGTTTTCATGTCTTTTTTAAAACATAAAATATATTCTCATTATTTATAACCTCAGTTCTTCCTAATATTAATGGAAAAATGAAATCAAATTAAACTTATTAATATACTTTAGATTTTTTAACTAAATTTATCATTTTAAAAGAAGAAACATTATCATTTGTTCATTTATTTCTCTAACGTGTATGTATCACATCAAATCACCTAATGACAATAATTATTTTCATTCTTTTTGTTAGCTCGGAAAAGTTATATTTTCAATAGAATTTTTTTCTAATTTTAAAAAATTCCAAAAAAAAAATAATTTCTTATAAAAAATACATCAAGAAAAACAAATTTAATTATTTTTTAATTATATTCAATTTCAATAATAAATAAGAACCCGTAGGTCATGGATCTCTCCTTCTCTTCTACTAGTAAAAAATTATTAAAAAAATTTAATTTTAGAAAATAAAAATAATTAGTTGTTATATTAACTAAATTAAAAATAATTGATTTTTAAAATTAGTTTCTATTATTGATAAATAATTTTTAAATTTATATTTAATTAATTATTAACATTTTAACTATCAATTATTTAAATTTTAAATTTGATAAAAAATATTAGATATCAATTTAAAGTAATTTATCAATTATAAAAATTAATAATTTTTTAATTTTTAAAATAATATCTAATTTAATTAATATAATAATTAAATATATTTTGTTTTTAAAATTAAATTAATTTTTATTTAGTGATTTTATTGTATACTTTTTCACCATTTATTTTCCTTATACAAATGCATAAAATAATGTTATGAACACTATGCTTCAAACTTCATCACTCTTGTAGAACAATAGAGATTAGAAAGAAAGACTTTGGCGTCCAAAATCTTTTTGCAGATATCGGTGATATTAAAGAAAGTGTTCCTTTTAGATATTTGTTAGGGAATGATGTAACCTAACCAAACCGACCAACTAAAAAACCAAACCAAAGTGCTACGTGTCAGACTCTTGCTTCATTAAGCAAGGCAACAAGTGTGAATGAAACCTTTTACAGTACAATTATTTTCCCATTTTTTCTTTGGTTGGTGAAGAAAACAAAACCTTTTGTGTAAGAATTCTTTTGTTTTTTGCTTTTTTATTGAAGATAAAAGGCAATCAATCATGAGTCATCTGTTACGTGTTTGTTTTCATAGGTTGTGTTGAGAGTGCTTTTTTATTTTCAGTTTTTTTTTTATGTAAAGAAAAGGGTGAAGAGGATACAAATGTTTCATTGTTAACAGTTTGATACAAATAGTCCAATAATGGCTTTGGCATCATCTACTTGTTGATGTTTTGATCCCTTTTTTCATTTTGTGAAGGTAAGCAACAATTCTGCACTTTTACTGTTTCAAGAGATTAGTCTGAATGCACTCAAGAAAGAAACAAATGAAGGTATAATTACAGGTAGCAATGGCATAAAGTAGGTGGATGTTGACATGGGGATGGGTGGCCATGTTGTAGTTGACACATGAAAGGAACACAAGAGGTAAACTCAGGGAAATTAAATTTCTATGGTGGATGTTGTTTCCCTCAGATCCAAGGAACTTCTCTTCTAATTTGTACTATTTGTTCTTGTCCTTGTTTTCTTGTTCATAATTTTTTGATGACCCCATTTCCCTTGTCTCCTTGTTTGCTAGAGAGAGACAAGGCACTGACTTAGACAATTATTTGGATTTGGGTTTCTTGAATCATCTATTGCCTTCTGTTCCAGGAATCAATATAATTTTTGTGAGGGGTAGAGAAATTAAAGATTTTTTGGACAGTTCTCTGTTGGGGTTTAAATAGAGAAAGGGTCTATGATAGAGCTATTCTAGCATCTAGCTTTCACTGTTTCAATATAACCTTTGATTTTGAACTTTTTATGCCTAGAACGGGTCTTGTTACACTGTAGAGGATTTGTACTGAGATCTTTTAATTTCTTGCCGTAGGAGTCTTCTTAGTGTTTTTATATGCCAATTGAACTTGTCACTGAGAAGAGGTTTTGTTGGTAGAGGATAAGGCTATTTGAAAGAAAGCAAAAATAGAACCTATGGAGGAAATAACTTCGACGGTTGCAGTGCCATTTGCACTTGGGAATTTGATACAAAAAGATCCATCAGTGACAACCCACATGGAGATAACTGGCCTAAAGCTCAGGGCAAATACTGCACCAGTTTTAATATTAAATCCTGCAATGGAAAGGGAAAATCACACAGATATTGGTCCTCAACCCCAAAATAAAGTGTCTTCAGAGGCAAAGGACAACCAGGTTGGAGCTGATTTTGTCTCAGAAATGGTAAGTCAAGGAGGCAATAATTGTTTTCATGCTGAAAACCAAAAGCCGGCAAGGAAAGAAAATCAATCATTGTTAGCTAAGGATTTTCAGTGTGAGCATATCTCTCAATCTGCTGCTGGTGACAAAAGTAGTCCTTGTAACGAGGAATCTTCTGTTTCTAGAGCTAATTGTTGTGAAATAAGTTCACCTATCACCATAAAGGTTGATGATAACACAATTCATGGAAGGGCCGGTTCGACCGAGCCGCCAGGTGCAGCTATAGAGCCACTGCAGAACATGGTTTCTGTTGCTAGGGGACAGGAGAGTGAAGATGGAAGTGGATCAGATGAGTCTGATAAAAAACCATTTGACGTGGTTCATGAGATGCCAGAGAAGGCAACATGCTTGGAATTGAGTGTTGCTACCAGTACTACCCCACTTTGGGGTTGCTCATCAGTTTGTGGAAGGAGAGAGGAAATGGAAGATGCTATTGCTGTTAGGCCTCACCTTTTTCAAGTCACTTCAATGATGGTAATGGATGATTATGTGAGTGAAAACTCAAAATTTTCACCAGCCCACTTTTTTGGTGTGTATGATGGACATGGGGGCTGTCAGGTATGCCTTAAAACACTTCCTTTCAATTGTATCATCCAAGTTACTCCTTATTCCATTCCATGTCACATAGGGTGATGTTTTCATAGGTTGCCAATTACTGCCGGGAACATCTTCATTCAGTGTTGGTTGATGAGATAAAAGCTGCACAATCGAGTTTGGAAGAACAGAATGGGAGGGAAAACTGGGAGGACCAATGGAAGAAGGCATTCTCCAATTGCTTTCACAAAGTAGATGATGAGGTTGGAGGAGTTGGTGAAGATAATGGAGCAAGTGTTGAACCTCTTGCTTCTGAGGCTGTTGGCTCCACTGCTGTGGTTGCCCTTTTGATTCAAACTCACATAATAGTTGCAAACTGTGGAGATTCAAGAGCTGTCTTGTGTCGTGGAAAAGAAGCAATACCAATGTCTGATGATCACAAAGTAAGGCATTCGTTTCAACCACAATTTGCTTACATTTCCATAGCTGTTTTTAGTATTGTTCTTAAATCAAAATTGGAGTTTCGCCTTAGTCATTTACATTTGAAGTCAATGTTCAATTTTTGTATTGGAGTATAATTAGAAGCTGTAGTTTTTTTTTTATAAAAGTTCTTATGTTAGACATCATTATGCAACTTGACATCTCAACTAGACTGACACTTCAAGTAGCAACAATAATCTATCATCACATGAAAAAAGTATTAATAAGATGTAGTTATCTGATGGAGGAAATTGTATTTCATCTTTGCAGCCAAATAGAGAAGATGAATGGGAAAGGATTGAAGCTTCAGGAGGAAGGGTCATACAATGGAACGGGTACCGAGTTCTTGGTGTTTTGGCAGTGTCAAGGTCCATAGGTATGTGTTTATTGTGTTGTTTTATAGCACCAATTTATACAGCTATACAAATTTATTTATGGAGCATTTTTTCACAATGTTTATGTTTAGCTTTTCTTAAAAACACATTTTTCATAAAACTTTTTTTTGGTTATCAAATAGTTTCTCCATTAGTCTTCTCCTCCCATTTTTTCCCCTTAACATTTTAGACGGATTAAATGCAAAACTTGTTTAGAGGACTCGATGGAAGGTAAAACTACACCCCTGAAGAACTAACAAAATGACCATTTTGTAAACAAATGTTGAAAAAGAATTAAAATGAGGTGCCAAATGACAAAAGGTACAAGATTTTTGAAGCACCCGTAAACCTAGTAAAAATAATGCTCAACCTAGTACTTTTCAAAATCTAACTAAGCTTTACAAAAGTTCTTAACTCGTTAGCCCAATGTTGATATTTTCTTAGCACTATATATATGTATATAGTATAGCATGCATAGTGTGTACAGAGTGTAAATTTGGTTCTTGTTCCTTAAAAGGTGACAGGTACTTGAAACCATGGGTAATTCCAGAGCCAGAAGTGAAGTGTGTCCAAAGAGACAAAAACGATGAGTTCCTCGTTCTGGCCAGTGATGGATTATGGGATGTCATGACAAATGAAGAAGCCTGTGACTTTGCAAGAAGGAGAATCCTTCTTTGGCATAAGAAGAATGGCAACAACTCTTCATCACAACAAGGCCAAGGACCTGACCCTGCAGCTCAGTATGCTGCAGAGTATCTATCTAGACTTGCCCTTCAAAGAGGAAGCAAAGATAACATCTCTGTCATTGTTATAGACTTGAAGCCCCAAAGAAAATTCAAGAAAAAAGAATAAAATTGATAACCCTTTATCTGGAATAGTTGTCAAATGTATTCCATTTCTACAAGTATCTTCTAGTCCTTACCATATTTGTTTATTTATTATATTGGCCCTTCAGTTTTTCAACAGGGCTATGCATTGTATGCTCAAATTTGATGCCTCACCTTAAGATGAGATTGAGGTGTCACTCTGGAGCTGCCCCCATCAGAAAGTTAAATTAATTTTTAATGAACAATGTTGTAAAAGTTTCAACTTGTCTTCTCGAATAATCATTACAACCACTATTGAATACATTATTAGTTATTTTCGAATGAGTAGGTATAAATTTCTCTGAAGAGTTTGTATTATTGAACATTTGACTCTATCATGACAACTGGGGATCCTCTACAAAGTAAAGGAATATAAATTGAAGTTACATATAAAGTAACAGTAGAACTCTCCATTTGCCAAGTTGCCAGAGAATGCCATATTGTTCAATGTTCAGAACTGTGTGGAGACTTGGAAACTTTGAAGCAAACTAGCACATCCCACATTTACTTGCATTCTGGGTAATAATATCTGTAAATGTATGATATTGGCTTTAGAAGAGTATTCCAATCTCATAAGTAGCACAACACAAGTTTTAGAAACAAATGATCATTTTAGTAAAGAATTAGAAACCAGTCAGAAAATTTCTGAGTGTCCAAACATGAGACCATCTAAAACAGTTTGCCATTGCAATTTTGACTGCAACATTAAGTGACTGCATCAGCTGCATTAGCCCCTTAATTTTTCACAATATTTAGGATTGCAGAAATTTCAACCGCATGCAATGTAGAACCTTGGTTTGCTTTGCTCCCTCCATATAGGAGCAATTACAGTGACAGATTAAAACATTCTGTTCGTGGTAATTTGCATTCAAGAATATCTAGTGAAGTGATACATAGCACAAATTTGAATAAACTATTACCTTTGAATAAAGTCCAGTACTGAAACATACTATGTTCTATATAGTTGCAAGTGTAGATCCTGCGTTGGAGAAATAAGCTGAAAGATCCACATTCAAGTCCTCATACAAGTTGATAAAAGGATGGTTCTGAAATTTGAATAAGAGATATACACTGTAAGAACGAGTATTAGATCTATTTTACATGGTTTACTCATATAGTTTAAGATTATGCATACTATAAGGTCCCGAGCAGACGGTCTATCCCTTGGATTTTTCTGTAAACTAAACACAGAAAAGACAAAAGGATGATCAGAAGCCTCATAAAATACACAGTAACAAAATTTATTACAAAAATAGCTGATTAAATAGTGATTGGTGATCCAATCTCTAAGATATGTTTAAACACAGGAGGATTTGTTCAATGAAATTATATCAGATATAAAGGGCTTCAGACACAATTTAGATAGACTATATTACAAAATATGAATATAAGGCCTCACACAATTAGATAGACTGCATGTTTTAGCTACATACTCATTCTGCTTTTGAATTGTAGGCTCTTCAAGCATCGCAACTAATTTGAGGATGAGACTGTGTTTGTTTTAATTTTATTTTGGTGGCCCAAGTTTGTTGAGGTTATAGATTTAGTTACTGAAACATACTTAATATTTACCATGCTGAGATAAATGAGCAAAATTCTGGAGAAAAATCTTCTGATGGGGCAGTGGGGGAAGGTTTTTCCACAATGATTTCAATTAGCTGGAAAAGATTTTCCCATCCTTCACGTTGATCTGGTGGTGCATATGGAAACTGCCCTGTGGCACACTTGAGCAAAATCAGTCCCAAGCTCCATATATCACTTTTGTAGTCGTAGCCATTCTGGTTACCAGCGATTCTCTCTGGCTGCAAAAATAACCATAATCGATAAGCTCTGTATTCACTACAAGAAAATCATTAAATTTAAAAACTAAAAATAATTAGTCACTATATTAACTAAATTAGATACTAGTTTAGAAACTAAAAAGTTATTAGTATTTAATATGGTTTCTATTATTAATAAAATACTATAAAATAGTTTCTAAATTAATATCTAAATTAGTTACCAAAGTTTTAGCTACTAATATTTTAGATTCTAGTCTCTAAAAAACTAATAGAGACTAATTTAGAACATAAGTAATTAATAGCTAAATCCTTAGTAGCTAACAGTTAGATACCAATTTAGAAATTATTTTATAATTTTTTATTAATAATAGAAACTACTTTAGATACCAATAATTTTTTTTTGTTTATAAAATGACCTCTAATTTAGTAATATAGTAACTAATTATTTGGTTTCTAAAATTAGTGAAGAGGAAAATGAAAGATATATTTGTGTTACTCACAGACATATAGCTGTGTGTGCCAATGAAAGTATTTGCTTGACCAGATGTATTTTCCAGGATTATGCTTACACCAAAGTCAGTGATCTTAACCTCCCCTCTATGATTTATCAGCAGATTAGAAGGTTTGAAGTCCCTGTGGATAATGTATTTTTCATGGTGAAGATACATTAAGCCCTTCAGCACCTACATTGCAGAGTTAAAACAAGAAAGGGTATAGAGTCTAGTTAGGCCTGAAGAGAGAAAAAGATGAATGGTGCAAGGATGGATGAAGTGCAGTAACTAATTTGTGACCTGCTTGCAGATGGCAGCAAGATATGACTCTGGAATTGTTTTAACTTTGTTGAGAAGATCTTCTAAGGACCCTCCATCCATGTACTCTAATATGATTGATATGACACCATTGTGATAGAATGATTGGTAGCAGATAACAACATAAGGACATTGTGCTGATTGATTGATTTTTAGCTCTAGTGCTATCTGCTTGCGAATAGGCTCCTCAATATTCATCTGAATTTCCTAAATCATCAACACAATACAAACATTTTTTGTTTGTTTGTAAGGAATCAAATTGATAAACAGAATTTTATTCCTATAGGAGAAAAAACTCAAATACAACAAAACTATATAAAGTATACTGAGTAAAAACAGGAAAATGATAATTTCACAACAATTTTTTATATGATAGGTTTAAAAATAATATATATAATAAAAAGTAAATTTATAATTAAATGATATAAAAAATATTAAAATAATAATATTGAGAGTTGTAACGGAGTTATATAAAAAATTAGAATTAATGTATCATCATTCATAAAAAAAATTGTGATGATGAATTTTCTTTTTGTTCTTCTTCCCTTCTTCCACAAATCCATAGGAAAAAAGGAAGAGATAAGAGAACTTAATGGAAAATGTGGTCAAAAATCAACGAGAGAGTCTTTATCCATAAGAACACTAGATTATTCAATATAAAAGATTGAAAATCAAATCAAACCTTTCTTTTATCTTTTCTATTGCAACTTTAGGATCATTATATAACTATTTTTCAACTTTTAATTTTCTATAATTTTCCATTTATAAAAATAAAACAGCATCTCTTATTTACTCCTTAGGAAACCAGTTTGTTAAACTTTATCTGAGATCAAAACCTCCTGAAACTTTATGTTCCCTTGGCTTACACTAATTTCATGGAGAAAAACATTTAAATATCACAATCTAAATTCTCCATGAATAATGAAAATGATTTTACTCATGACTTGTATTGACATGACTGTACAAAAAAATTGACAAAAGAAACAGCAGATGCAAACTCAAACACAATGTATACCTTCAATGCAAAAAATTGATTAGTCCATTTGTGTTGCACCAATTGCACTATCCCTCCATTTCCTTTTCCAATCACTTTTATTGTATCAATATCTGCCAGGTTCAACTGGTTGTCTAGTGGCGTGATTGGTGGTGGCTGAAAATAGCACAGACATTAAACTCAAACAAAATCATCAGAATTCAGTGTTCATCATGTAACCTCTTTTCAAAAAGTGTATTCACCAAACAAAATACTACTAAACAGGAAGTCCATGATTCAAACCTCTTGTATCAGGGACCACAGTGTGGAACAGAGGTTTAGATCATAACATTGCAGAAGGTAAAAGTGAATTATATTATTCTTCACCCTTTTATAATTCATTATTTCTCTATTTCTAACTATCATATGAATCATCTTATTTCATACTTCTCTCCCTTTTGTTGTAAAAATAAGTTTATGCAAAAGGGTTTCTCCAGAAGCCTGCAAATTTCCCAATATAAAACAAAAGCTTAGCCTTTTACACCATGACTTACTGGTTCAATTTACAAACTGAAAAGCACAGATATGATGCTTTGGCACATTCTGTTGACTCTGAAAGTTCACACAAGTAGACAAACCAAAACCAATTTCTTGAGTCCAGAAAACAACAAAATATATTTTATTTCATTTTAGATAGAATAGAAATGAAATTGTGAACTAAATCTATTCAGCACTTCATGAATTGAATGATGTCTCGAGAACATAATCTTTGACTTCATCAGCTTGCATCCTATGTTCCATTTGCTTACAGACAAAAAACAAATGTAAGAGAAAAGTTAAACTCAATCAACAGTTCACAACCCCCTTCTCACTCTGTTTCCTTATCCAAAATTTTCTCATTATAAGGGACAAACACCAAATCTTTCTCTTCTTCTAAACAAAAAGTGCCCCATTTTGTGGAACAACAAAAACTCAGGAACCCCTTCTTGCCAGAGAAAGCATTTCATCAGTATCAAAAGATCAAATCCAAAAGAGAAACAACTTACCAGCCCAATTGAATATACACATTTTCCAAAGAAGAAACTAATAAAGTGCAAAACATAAAACGCCAAAGAGAAAAACTTTACAGCTTCCACTTCCTTCTCAGAAACAACTCGAACTCCTTCCTTGTTGACAAGCAAGTCCCCAGCTTTGAACGTTTCACTTCCAGACTCAGCCCTACCACACCCAAATACCCACAGTTGGAATCAGCCAAAACCACACAGGAATCAAACACATTCAAACAAAAAGAGAGGCTCACAGAAACCTGGAAAATGAACCCCAATCAGAAGCAGGAACAGTGAGTTTGAGACCAGAGTTGAAGCTCCCTTTCTTCATGATGGGTCCAAGAAAGATAAAGAAAAAAACTTTCTTTGTATGTGCATATAGTAAGATTATGTATGAATATAATGAAAAAACATTTGGGCAACTAAATGGTTATAGTATTTAGTATGTGGAAGTAACTGAGTTGAAAGTGAAAGGTTTATAGTATTTTGAAGATTGTGATGTTAAAGTTGAAGTTGCAATAGGTTGGTAAGAAGAAGGATCATCACAGTGAAGGTGTAAAGAAATGAGGTTTGAAGTTTGAAGAAGAAGACTTGTGTTGACATTTCAGACATTATACTCACAATAGTCTTTCTCTTTTCCTTTCTGAGGTGTTCTCACGTGCAATTGCAATTTCTTTTAAAGACCAATTTTTCATTTAATAATTCACGGAAAACTATGAACACACACAATCACATTATCTTAATCTAATCAAATAAATCTTTATGATGTAATATGTATGAATGAATCATGAAAAACTAACGTCATTTTTATTTTCAAAATTACAACTTTGTGTATTTTAATTTAATTCTCCATTTTATTATATATATATATATATATATGAAAAGAAGAATTAAATTTCTTAGATTTTAAGACATATTGTAAAATCTTTAAAATAGTATTTTTATTGAAATATAAATTTTAAGTAATTATACAGATATAAAAATACTAGCGCATTATTACCACGTTTTTACAAAGCAATATTATCCCTTTTAATATATTTTCCATTTAATTTCATGCATTGTTAATAATCAATAAAAAATAAATAAAAAATGGATCTAAATGTATCTTTTTAGATAATAATTATATAAAATTAAAGTAGTAAAAATGGCGTTCAAATAGCAATAACTTTGAACACATTTATTTATGACAAGTGTGGTATTTGAAGGGGTCACAATTTTGTAATATCGTGACATGCATTCTATATCATTTTCTAATACACGTGTGAACACAAAGACTATTTATGAAACAAATAAAACTTTATCTAATAATTAAAATAACTGTTATAAACAATATTTATCTGCTTAGATTGCAAATATTCTCAACGTTGAATTGTTCATATATTATTATTATTATTTTTATTTTTTTTTAAGTTTATAAATTCAGACTTTCGCCTTTAAAGTATCCACTCACTTTATATAGATCAAATTTTTCAGTTTTAAAATTTTTGATTTTGTGAAACAAAAGAAGAAACACTTTCTTTTGGAACAATTTCTAATACACTTTTTTACTATTGATTAAAGTTTAATAATAATTAAGGAATCATAAGTGATGTTGATTAAATAAGATATAAAGTGTATTTTTAATTAATAATAAAAAATATATTAAAGTGTATTTATGTTCTAATCTTAAATTTGTTTAGATAATATTATTAGCATCAATAACTATATCTATCTAAAGTAACCTTTACTTTGAAAATCAGTAGTTTTATTGTAATTTTGTTTTTTAAGAGATTTTTAATGAATTAAAAATAATATATATATATATATATATAATATAAATTATTATTAACTTCAACCTCTAAAAATGTAAAACTTTTAACTTAAAAGGGAAAAACACCTCTTAATGATATCATGTTCGTTTGGAAATTTTCTTCAGAAAACATATGTATCTTATTATATCATTATAAAAAAATTATTAAATAAAAACTAATTTTACATACTAAAATAATTAACTACTATTTAATTAAATTAAATATTATTTTATAAACTAGATAAATTATTGATATCTAAAATATTTTTTTTACTAATAAAAATTTATAAAATAATTTTTAAATTAGTATCTAATCATTAGCTAACAAAGTTTTAACTATTTATTGGTTTTTATTAATTTTTTAGAGACCAATTTAAAATTTAAAATATTAGTCGTTAAAACTTAGGTAACTAATTTAGATACAAATTTATAAATTATTTTATAAATTTTTATTAATAATAGAAACTATTTTAAATATGAATAATTTTTTAATCTCTAAATTAGTATCTAATTTAATTAATATAATAATTAGTTATTTTTTATTTTTAAATTTGATTATTATTTAATGATTTTTTTAAGTGGATAGATATATATTTTTTCTTAAGATATTTATTCCTATTGTTTTCATCATATATATTAATTGTATATTCCATTATTTAATAGAGTCCAAGTTGATTTTAGTTGGTTTTCTAGATAGAAGAAAAGTCAACCAATTGTGAACACAAACACAGGTCCTGCAAAATTTTCCATTAATTAACTTGTATACTTCATTTATTTCAACTTTTTCTACGTTGAGTTGCTTATATTTTATTGGTTTAGGTCTATTAATTTGTTGACTTTATTAAAATCTAGTTCTACCACCACAAACTTATGAATAATCCATCTCAAAACAACAAATTAAATTAACCACTCTACCAGTTCAGATTTTCCTTATGGAATACTGTAGATGAAAAACAATAAAAAAATTGTGTTCACATCTATTTTTCAATTCTTCAATGTGACTTGTTATTCAATGGATACCTTATGTTAAATAATCTTAAATCATGATATTAAAAATAATTTAAATATGTCGTTTTTTCCCTTTAATATTTTAAGACATTTTTTTAAAAACAAAATCATAATAATTTTATCATTATTATCTCAACGAATTTAAAATGAAAATAGATTTTTTTTTTTAAATGTTGGAGATCCCACATCGATTAGAGATGAGAACAATTCATTGTATATAAATGAGTGCAAATCTTACTTCCTGAACCGATTTTATGGAGTTGAGTTAGGCTTAAAGTCCACTTCGTAATATGATATCAAACTTGTATATAAGTGGGTGTAAACCTCGTCATGAACTCATTTTATGAGATTGAATTAGACTTTAAAGTTCAATTCGTAATATCAAGTTTGAAGACATTTTAATGTATAAGTGAAAGTAACTAAGTATGTGGTGATAGGAACAATCCAATTAGTTTTTGTAATTTTTACGATTGTTTTTGCATCTATCTTAAATTTTTTCTGTTCTGAACTGTTAAAAAAAGTGTATGTTTAAAATAACTTTTCATAATATAATATGTGAAAAATTAGTAAATTTTATTTTGAATGTTTACATTTATTTGCGATTGTATTTAGATTTGAAACCCAGATTACTATATATTAAAAGTACATATTTTTTTAATAAGAGATTAAAAATAATTATTTCAAGTCTACGAATTTAGTAATTATTAAAGTTTGATATAGTAGGGTTAAAATCCTAATTTTTGGAAATGCACAAAACACAAATATAAAAGAATGTCATATATTTTGTGTTTGTGAAACTCTGAAACAGAATTTTCTTTAATAATAAATAAAAAGCATCATCACTCAGTTTTTTAGTCATTATTGTAGCAGGTGAAAAACGAAGCAAAATAGAAGTAACATGAATTACATTTTTTAAAATCATAGATTAAAACAAATATTTAATGCAACTAAGAACTAAAATGAATCAACATGATAGAAAGTCAACAAATCTTTGATTCTCAATAGAAAAATGTCCTGGTTTTAGCATAAAATAATTATATCTTCACACTCCAATTAATTTTTGCAACAATTTGATAACCACTATTTTGTACATCTTTCTCTCTTTTTCTTTACAATTACAACGTTTACTTTCTCTAATAATACCTTTAAAAACAAGTCCTCAAAGTGATTATATAGTTGTCTTAAACATCATTTTTTTATATTAGAATGACTTTGCATGCTATATTAGAGAATAAAGTGAAGGTCTACATTGCTATATTAGATATTTTTAATTATTTAGTGTTTCATGTGTTTGTGCAATATAATGATTTGCTGTTTGATTACTTGTTGAGTCCTTGTTCTACAATGGTAGTTAGCTTCTTTTTTTTTTATGTGATTCTTCATTTATTAGTATATAATTTCATTAGTTAAAATTCAATAGATTTTAAATTGATTCTTTTGGTGTTGTTAAAAGTGAAATTGATAATCAGACTAACATTTTTTATCTAGCTTCAATTTTTGGTTTGTTTTTTAAAAAAATTCATTGTCTTGCAGGCATTTCTTGAGCTGGGAGGATTATTAATTTTTTCTGACACAGGAGTTGTACTAGATGCATTCAAAATTGTGAGGGGTTAAGAGTTTATCATGTTCTCTTTTTGGTTTGGAAATTTTATCTTTATGAATAGACTTTTGAAGTTTCATAATTTGTTATGATATAGATATTGTAATTGTGGTCCAGGCTTAGACCTTTTTTAAGGAGGTCAAGAAGTACCAATTGAATTACTAAATAATGTTGGTATGCTTCAGTTTGAAAGGATTCAAGCTTGATTTTTTTAGTTGTAACTTATATGTTGTTCTTTTGGTGGGAGAAATTTGAGAGAGGTCGGTAAAACCAGAAAGGGTTCCCTTTGGGGGAAAGATTTGATGCTTCGGAGGGTTGGGAAATAAGTTTTGAAGATGATTTTCAGTGGGATGTTGGTGATGGGAAGGGCATCTCTTTCTGGGAGGACAGTAGGTTGAGTTGTGGAGCTTTGAAGGTTGTTTTCCCGAGACTATTTTCCCTTAGTTTGGCTAAAGATGCAAAGGTGGTTGAGCTTAGGAATTAGATTGATGGTGTTTGGGTGTGTCACTTTGTTTGGCGTAGATCCTTTTTCGAATGGGAGAAGCCTCTGGAGGAGCAATTGATTCAGCTGTTGCAAGGGGCGAAGTTGGAACTGGGGAAGGAAGATTGTTGGATTTTGGAAGGCTGGGGGGTTCCAAACTTTTATGGTTAACTTAGCGTATGTTCAAGTTAGGAAGGATACAGTTGGGGAGGTCCCTCCAGCTTACAGTAAGTTGTGGAGGTGCAAAGCCTTGCCTTCTGCTTTGTTCACAGCTTGGAGGGTGATAGAGAATAAGGTTGCTACTAGGGTAAATCTGGAAAGACGCGGGGTGGTGATTGAGAATCC
>Ga0123342_1003036_pt1 | contig 27383 bp, 7 predicted proteins | sample Turbeawhitnodule_FD_89960 | JGI IMG/M metagenome (GOLD analysis project Ga0123342, IMG submission 89960) | Root nodule microbial communities of legume samples collected from Mexico - Turtle bean Mexico white nodule | ecosystem: Host-associated > Plants > Roots > Nodule | place: Mexico: Nepantla...
TCTGCAATTTAAGTATTAGGTTTTATAAAAAAAAAAAAAAAAAATAAAATTAAAAAAAAAATTTTTTTTTTACAATTTAAAAATTAAAAAAAAAAAAAAAAAAACTTCTTATGAATGAATTATTAACTATAAATCTCTAAATGTAGACATTAAAAAAAATTAGTATTATTTATGGATTTTTATCCACGAATTTGAATTTGTAAGTAAATTTAGCATTACCTATGGATATTACCTACAGACAACATTACTTACAGATAATTCACAGAACTGAATTCGTAGGTAAATTTAACATTACTTACTAACTATTTCCCACGGATCTTATTACCTACAAACTTTTACTCACAGATCTCTATTATCTACCAACTATTACACACAGATCTTTGTTACCTACCAATTATTATCCACGAATTTTTATAACCTACCAACTATTATTATAATAATTATATATCTAATATTAAAAATATTATTATAATATATATAAAAAATTATAAAATCTTAACTAATATTCATAAATAATAATAATAATACTCATAACTAACTAATAAGTATACATATTATTAATATTATAAAATCAATAATATTAATATAAATAATATAATTAGTATTATATTAATAATATGAATAATATTATTAGTAATATTAATAGTATTAATGATATTAATAATATAATAATAATAAATTAATAATATCAATAATACTTAATAATATTAATAATATTTAATAGTAATAATATTTAATAATATTAAATATATAAATAATTTTTATATTATTAATTATATTAATATTGATAATCTTACTAATAATAAATATAATAATAATCATAACATAACAACAAGAATAATGATTAAAACTTCTTTAGACATTTTTCAACAAACCTGACTTCGAGTCCAATTAGTATAAAATAATATTTTTAAATAATAATTAAAATTTTAAAAATAAAGTATATTGAATTACCATGAATTTAGCATGACACATTATCTAATAATATAAACACTATTATTACTTTTATTTATATTACTAATATTTTAATTAATATTTTCTATATTTTTATGAGTGTTATTAATATTATTAAGAATAACAATAATAATATTACTTATTTTAACACTAATAATCTGATAGTGATTAAATGTTCTTTATTCATTTAAGGGAACTGACTTTGAAAAATAAATATTTTTTTCTATTTTACTCTTATGTTTTGTTTCATTTCTTTATATTTGATGCTCTCTATTTAATACTTTATACTTTGTATTCAATACTTTATCCTTTATAATACATTATTTATACTTGCATTTAATACTTAATACTTTTTTTTACACGTTATATTTAGTAATTTGACTTTTGCCACACTTTATACATCATCCAAACTTTCCACATTAGAGCTTTTAAACAAGATATATTTTTTGCTATATAATTCTTCAGTTCTACCAACTTAAGCATAACCAGCCATTGGCAAAGTTGAAGCTTGCTACCCAAATTCAGCAATGGCTTTGAACGATGAAACCAAAGTGGTGGTGCTTTTGCTACCTTTCCCTGTACAAGGTCACCTTAACCCGTTTCTGCAGCTATCACACCTAATCGCGGCACAAAACATAGCAGTTCATTATGTTGGCACTGTCACACACATTCGCCAAGCAAAACTTCGATACCACAACGTTACTTCAAACATCCATTTCCATGCCTTTGAAGTTCCACCCTATGTTTCTCCTCCTCCCAATCCAGAAGACGATTTCCCATCTCATCTCATTCCTTCCTTTGAGGCCTCTGCACACCTTCGGGAGCCTGTGGGGAAACTGCTTCAATCCCTTTCGTCACAAGCCAAAAGGGTCGTACTCATCAATGACTCCCTCATGGCATCCGTGGCACAAGATGCTGCAAACTTCTCAAATGTTGAAAGATACTGTTTTCAAGTCTTCTCTGCCCTTAATACCGCCGGTGATTTTTGGGAACAAATGGGAAAGCCCCCTCTTGCAGATTTCCATTTCCCAGATATTCCTTCTCTCCAAGGATGCATCTCAGCCCAGTTCACGGATTTTCTTACTGCACAGAATGAATTCCGCAAATTCAACAATGGCGATATTTACAACACCAGCAGGGTGATTGAGGGTCCTTACGTTGAGTTGCTGGAGCGTTTCAATGGCGGCAAGGAGGTTTGGGCACTGGGGCCATTCACCCCTTTAGCCGTTGAGAAGAAAGATTCGATAGGATTTAGTCACCCATGCATGGAGTGGCTTGATAAACAAGAGCCAAGTTCAGTGATATATGTATCCTTCGGGACCACCACAGCTTTGAGAGATGAACAAATCCAAGAGCTAGCAACTGGGTTGGAACAGAGCAAGCAGAAGTTCATCTGGGTGCTGAGAGATGCTGATAAAGGTGATATCTTTGACGGAAGTGAAGCAAAAAGGTATGAACTTCCAGAGGGTTTTGAGGAGAGAGTGGAAGGAATGGGGCTGGTTGTGAGGGATTGGGCACCCCAAATGGAAATTCTGAGCCACAGTTCAACAGGGGGGTTCATGAGCCATTGTGGATGGAACTCGTGCTTGGAGAGCTTAACCAGGGGGGTGCCAATGGCTACATGGGCCATGCACTCTGACCAGCCAAGAAATGCAGTTTTGGTGACAGATGTTCTGAAGGTTGGTTTGATTGTGAAGGATTGGGAACAGAGAAAATCGTTGGTGAGTGCTTCAGTTATTGAGAATGCTGTGAGAAGGTTGATGGAAACAAAGGAAGGTGATGAGATCAGAAAGAGAGCAGTGAAGCTTAAAGATGAGATCCATAGGTCCATGGATGAAGGTGGAGTTTCTCGCATGGAGATGGCTTCTTTCATTGCACACATCTCTAGATAGTCATAGCATTTAGCTTGACTCTTATAGCAGAATATGACAGAAGTTAGTTGTCATCATGTGGTTGATGGAAAGTTTCCTATCACATTATCCAGTAATAAAGCTTCTGTTGAATATGTGTCTTCTATAAAAGTATTTAACTTAGGAAAATGGTTTTTTTACATAATTATATTATTATAAATTAAAGAGTGATGATATTTTGACACCATACTCCACTTTACACCTACAATTAAATATTAATATTTTAATTTTTTAATTTTGAAAATTGTTTTAATATTTTACATTTTATTTATATTTTTATTAAAAAATTTTATTTTTATTTTTTTATTATGAATATTAATATTTTATTGTAGGTGTAAAGTGGCGTATAGTGTCAAAATATCATCACTCTTTAATTTATAATAATATAATTATGAATATTTTCATTAATAATTTGGTAAATTGATTATATAATTATAGAAACATTATTTTTTTTAATCATAAATAAACTCTCTTACTTTTTCATTCTATCATGGGTGGGGTGTTTTTACTATCATGAGGCATTTTTTTTTTTTATCAAAGTGGAGTTGCTGTAAAAAAAATACAAAGAGCAAGTCGTGCCAAGTCGTGTCTGAATTTATATATATTTTTTAAAACAACCCCATTTTGATAAAAGTGAAAAAAAAAATCTCATAATAGTAAAAAAAATTTGAGGATGAGGTAATATTTGGTTTGGATTAAAGAATATTTGAAACCACTTTTCTTGTAATTATTGTTTTTAAAAATATTTTACTTAAATTCATTTTTCACCTCTATAACTTTCTGAATGCTTAATTTTTATTTTTCTAAAATTTGAGTTCTACATTTAATGGTTTAATTTTTTTAAAATAAGCACTTTTTTTTCTACTATAAATATATCATATAATTTTATTTTCTAATTCGTGGATGTTACAACTCATAAATAAAAGTATGTTCCACAATTGAGAGAGCATACCCTCATTTATGTTTTTTTTTTTTGGATTAAGTGTAAATTATAGGAATGGAAAAGAAATCTGAAAGGGATTGTTACAATTAAAGAGAATGCGAAGTGGTGATTTGATTGATAGTGATAATTATTTCCTTCATACATTAGTTATTTAGTATATAAATTAAAATTAAAATAAAATACAAAAATTATAAAATTTGAAAAAATAACAAAATTATACTTTAAAATAATAAATTAAAATAAATTACTTCATAAAACATTGAAATTTATTTGTTTTTTTTATAATAATAAAAATTTAAATATCAATAAAACATTAATTATATAATTAATTACATTAAAAAATTATTTAATCAATTATTTTATAAATACTAATAAACTATTTATAACATAATCAATTATACTTAAATACATAATTAATTATTTTTTAATTTATAATTTATAAAGATTAGTTTAGTGAGATCTTATTTATATTTTTAGATGGTGTGACTTCTTCAAAATTATTGACAAAAGATATACATTAATGATGTGATAAATAATATCAATTAGTTTCTAATGATTAACATTGAGTGAGACTAACCCAAACATGTGATGCTTCACTTAGAAATAGAAAAATTATTAATTAATATGTTTTTTCTGTTTGTTCAAATGCATTTCACATAAGCTAGTCATATTAGTTAGGTTGTATAAATTAGAATATATAATAATAGGTAAAAATACTTGAGAGTTATGAGTTTAATAATAAAAAAAATGTTATAATGAGAAAAACACTTTGTTATAAGTATAAACATAAATGTTTAATCAAATTATGTTATTTCTAAGTATGATTATTCATTCTTGTTCTTCATTTATTTATTTTTAGTTGTTTTTATGCTGAATTTTGTTATATATTTTTTTTTTATAAAGTTTTCGTGTTAGGCATCACTATGCAACTTGACATCTCAGCTAAGCTGACACCTCAAAATTTTGTTATATTTATTTCACAATAAACTAGTTTGATGAATGTGAAATGTTTTATGAATGATTTCGACAAAGTACGAGATTGATAAATTCACTTGTTTGAATGAATTTAGATTCTCACAAATGAAAATGCATGCTATTTTGGTTCAACAAAACTTCATTGAACCATTTGCTTCTTCCATAAAAGCTTATCCATAAAAAACATGTTAACCAATCCCACAAATAACTCATGAACAACCACCACAAATATTAATTTCGTCTAACCATGAAGTCACCTCCAACTTGTTTTCTTGAAGCACTTGTCACTTTGTTAGAATGTAAACCTTTACCTACTCCAACAAAATAATCAAACCCAACACATTTTGTCCTTACACTTTTAGACTATCCACCATTGGTAATGGTCTCACTTGTCAACTCATTTGATAATTTTTTTAATTCAATTTATCTTGAAAAAGTGATGATTATTGATTTTTATGTGTTATTTTAAAAGACATACCATAACAAGAATTGTATGAAGCTTGCAACTGAACACAAATCTAATACACAAAATTTACAAAAAAAATTATGAACTTTACTTCCAAAAGATGAGTAAGAAATAAAGAAGCAAAAGTTGAAACACAATACATGAAAGAAAACAGGTAAAAGGAGAAAGATAATGAGATAGAAACAACTAAGAAAGAAAAAAAAATAATATAAAAATAATAGGAATAGAAGAATAACACCACACCACTTGAAGATGGAGAAACTTCATCTTCATGACAAGGAATAATAGTCACTTATCTTTTATGTAAGATCTTAAATAATTGATCTTCTTACAGATTTTTTCTTGCCAGCTCAAATTTTCATACACTTCAAAATAACACTACTAACGAAAATAATAACTATTTATAAGAACGAGTTCCACAAATATCAAATCTAATAAATAGTGAAATGTATATCTAATTATATTTAAACCAGGATCTAGAATCCACTCTTGAACAAAATTTGAAAAAAAATAGAAAAATTAAAATTCAAAATTTTAAAAACATAAAAGAAAGAAATTCTCTCATTATCCGACATTACTATATAAATTTTGAAATAATTCTAACCATTTAATTAAACATTTATATAAGTTTCATAAACATTTAATTAAAAATCTTAATAAGAACTATTCCATTTTAACAAATTATATATATATATATATATAATTTGGAAACAATGATCATAAAACTAAGTTGAATTAGTAGATTGTGAAAAACTATGTGAAATACAAAATTGGTGGCTCATTTCTTTGAAGATAACATACATTTACAATCTAACTTTTTATATATAATTATATTATAACTTTTAATATTATTATTTTAATATTTAATATTTTTTTATATTATTTAATTATAAAATTATCTTTTATTATATATATATATATATATTTATTTTTTTTAAATTCATCACATAAAAGAACTCTAACAAAAATTCTGAAAAGATATTTTCCTTTCTTCAAAGTGTTTCAGAAAATAAATAATACTGTTAGAAAAGTACAGAGTACTGTGAAAGAAGCTTTTGGATTTAAATTTTTTTATTTATCGCGGAATTGAATCCCGTAAATGCGAAGAAAAAAAAAAAAAAAATATCCCACTGGCGCTTATCCTCAAAACCCACCCCTGCTTAGAATAATAAATGCAGAGTGATTCGTTGGGAGGAGCAACAGCACCATGTCGAATCTCATGAATCTCAAGGATTTCGAATTGAGTCACAAGGATCGCTCCATCGAATCCCTCTCCAAATGGAGATCCGCCGTGTGGCTCGTCAAAAATCCTCGCCGACGCTTCCGTTGGGTTGCCGATCTCGTCAAACGCAAGCACGCAGAGGACAAGCTCCGCAAATTGCAGGTTTTTTCTCTCTTCTCGTTTTTCCTCACTTCTGCGTCTGTGCTTTCACCTAAACGCAAGCTGCTCAAAAAATTAGGTCATGAATAGTAATACGTCGTGTAGAGACTCTAAAAGACGAAACCGATTCAACACTATAGACGAGAGTCAAAATAATTTGAAACGAAACTGAGTCATCGGCGAATCTAGCGGTGCCTGTTGGAACTTACAATAGTGTTTGAAATTAAAACCAGAGAGCGAGTTGTAGCACCGGGAATTTCTTATTGCTACTACTATTGTTAAAATTAGGAATATGATTTATGAAATCATGGTAAATCTTAGAACTGTGATTTTAGGCATTTTGTTTGGTGAAAATATTCGTAATATTTATATTCATATTTCATATTTCATATAATAATACATTTGAAAGGATTTTTAGAAGTTGAAGAAATGAAAAACACAAATACAAATCTGTAATGTTTTATCAGTAAAATTAATTTATTATATAGTGGATTTCCTTTTGGAGAATGATGTTGTGAAGAATTTGACAAAACTTATTTCCGAAAATCTTTGTTTCTCAAAACATCATATGGAATCATACCTTTTCTAATTTCATAGTTTTGAAAAAGTTAAAAAAGTTCATTTAATGCTTGAAATGACTCTGCAACCGTGATTTTGTTGATAGGTCTCATTTTGTTAACGATGAACAAAATCACAATTTAAAATCCTCATTTGATCTAAATTGTACTGTGTTTTAAATAGGAATTGTAATCGTTACGTTTTCGTAGGCCATTTTTTATGCAATGGAAATTTACACGGTTATTGTGCCCCAAAAATGGGGTTGCTGGAAAGTCTGAAATCTCTGACAATATTTCGGTCGGATTTTGGCCATTTTTTATGCAATGGAAATTTACACGGCTATTGGGGCTGCAAAAATGGGGTAGCTGAAAAGTCTGAAATCTCTGACAATATTGCGGTCGGATTCTGACCGTTTTTCAAAATTTTGTTGAATAAATGGCTTTTCATATGCATAGTGCATTGGGGTCTTTTTGCAAACAGAGAAAACTTGAAGGATGATTGACTTTAATGCTAATAACTTATTATTATTATTATCACTATTATTATTATTATTATTATTATTATTATTAGGGAAAGTATACCGAGTTGTATACCACTATGTGATAGCTTTAGAAAAAAAATATAATAAAAAATAAATTTATATTTTAATGATAGAAAAAATTATTAAAATAATATTAATTTTAGTCTTTAAATGGTCAAAGAACTTTTTCTTTTTCTTATTATTATTAATCTATTTAGCAATATAAATCTAACTTATTATCCATACGCATATTCAAATGAGAAGAAGAAATTGCCTTTAAGTTAAGGCATACTGAAAATTCTTAATGTAACTGTATTTGATATGGGAATAAAAATTTAATAAAGTTTTTTTATCTTTTGTTTTTAATATTTTAATTCTTTATTTGATTATTTGTAAATAAAAATATATATTTAATGCACTGTGTAACTTTCAAGTATAAATATAGTGGCAGTTATACATTTACATATTTATATATAATAGTAATAAGGAAAATATTTATGTGATACTATTTCAAAACATTACATTGACTTTACAACCCACTTTAATAATGTAATAACGTATATTAGAATTTTAAAATAAAAAATAAAATAAATATTATTATTTGGATTATAAAATAAGTATCTTTGTATTGGTGATGGGTGTCAAAATGTCACTACCTAATGTAGCCTAATGTTTATGTGGTCAATATTCCGAGTGGGCCACCCATATCTTTCTTGCGGATTTTCAGTCCTTTTCTGTGAAAATTGTGCAGAGTTTCTGTACAATATTACTTATGAATAATGGAAGTAAATATTCTTTTGTAAGTAAATATGGAAGAAAGTATATAATTGAGTATGAAACACGAAAATATTTTTTGCAAAAATTGGGATTTACTTCTGTGTGTGATTTATTTATTTTTTAGTAGTTTGTAGTATTCTTTCTATGATTTTGTATGTTTTGTTAATAAATTGTACTTTCCTATTTATTAATTTTTTCATACTAAAAGTTATAAATAGAATTGAGCCATATGAGAAGTTACAAAGTGAAAGAAAAATACTTTGTTTTTTTTACTCCAGATTTTTAGTTTGTTTATACTTCAAGTTCTAAAAAGATAACTTGTTTTTTTTTTTTACCATAACAGTGTCATATTACTATATTAAGATCGTTTAATAATGTACACTTATCATGTACTGTGGTTAAAGAATCATTATATACATCAATGGACTTGGTCATTGCACAGCTACTAACGTGTCGTTATCACATTCGTTGGTGTGGTAATCCAAAAGACAATTGTTGGGTTTTCTTATATTTTAATTGGACAAAGTTGGGAATGGACGGCAACAAACGTGACTGTCAAGGTTGACGCGCAATAAAGAATGTGAAATTATGCTTGTCGTCTTTAGTGTGTCGCGCACCGCTAGTTTTTTTTTTTTTTGCGACCTTTAACATTTTTTAGCAACGAAGTTTCCTGGAAATTTCCACGACAAGCTTTTACTTTGGTGATATAGTTGATGCGATCGAACTTTTTTTTGGGTATAGTTAATTGATAAGGTTAAAGGAAAATAAAAGAGAAAAGGTTTGAAAAGATATCTTAGCATTTTATTTTGTTTTTTAATTAAGTAAAAGAAAGTAGTTCTTTATGTCTTTTTTCTGGGCCATGCCCTTTTTCATTCTCTACTTTGTTCGCATCCCAACATACACATTGGCTTTGTTGAGTGCTTCAACTAAATTTTGCATCTATTGGTTTATGAAAAACGATGGTTTAACAGTTCAGTTTAATAATATAATAATATGTATGGGTACTTTAAGTTAAAAAATAAAATATAAAAATAAAATATTAATATTTTAGATTTTGAAGGGAGTGTTTATTAAGCAACAAGTGTGTCTGTCCACTGCCCACCCCGTTGATCTATCACTCTCGTTGGTGCACGTGAACTTGATACGATGGAGTTTAACAATTCTAAGATGATGGATCACATTATTAGAAAATAAATGAAGAATTCATCAGAAAATTAGAACACTAGGAATTTTAATAAATTAATGATGTCTCATGTAGAATGAACTCTAACAACATTTCCTTTATCACCATTCTTCTATTATTTTCTCTGTTCTTTATTTGTTAGAAAGAATGTTGTTAAGATTCCATGTTTACCTTCTATTATGTGTGGGAACTTATCTTAGAAAAGTCAAATGACTTAAATCTTGCATTTCATCCCTATATTTGAAAACGAAACAGAAACGGGAAAAGAAGTAAATATCGTACGTGTCAAGGACTGTGAATGCTGAAATTGGGGTATAATTTTGATATTCATGAATCGGTACCATTCATCCGTCATCACATCGGGCTAAGTAGTTTAAATTTATAGCACATGCTCTGTTCTAGAGTGATGTATTGTAGGAGAAGCAGGACGATCAAGGAGATCTGTTACGCAGACAATGAGAGCTGCTAGAAATCTTCACATTATGTAAAGCAAATATTATAATTCTCATTTGAAACAAACCTTACCCCTAGAATAATTCTAACTTTAATTTTCTACAGTATTTTAATTGTTGATCATAACATAAGTTCAATTTAGCAAGGATTGTATGGAATACCTATTCTGTAAACGAGATAAGATACAGGATATTGCATTTTTTATTTGAAGGACATGTCATTCTAAGTGCTAAATGCTAACGCATGACCCTTGTTCCCCAAATAATAAATCTTCTTTTCGATATACTTTATTAATTTGTTATCTAGTTTGACAATATTTTGTTCATTAACTCCATCAGGGAACGTTTCGGGCCATTGTCCATGTTGAAAGGGCAGCAATGCAATTTATGGAAGGTAAGGTGCTCTATTTTATAATTAAGTTTCACATGATTGCTTAAGAATTAACCACTTTTTCTTAACGTGTGGTCTCTTTCTTATAAGTTCATCTGGTTTTCTTATCCAGCTATTGCTCCAGCTGAACACAAGGTGTCAGAAAAGACGAGACAAGCTGGTTTTGGCATTGAACCAGATGATATTGCCTCACTGGTTCGAGGCCATGATTACAAGACCTATAAAAGAATTGGTCAAGTTGAAGGGATTATAGAGAAACTTGGCGCCTCAGTCACTGATGGTGTTGGTAGAGACAGTATAGATACTAGGCAAGAGATTTATGGAGTCAACCGTTATACTGAGAAACCTTCTAAAAACTTCCTGATGTTTGTTTGGGAAGCACTGCATGACTTAACACTTATCATTCTCATGGTCTGTGCATTAGTTTCTATAGCCATTGGGCTTCCCACTGAAGGATGGCCAAAAGGTGTTTATGATGGTGTAGGAATCATACTTAGTATATTCTTGGTAGTCACTGTTACTGCTATCAGTGACTATCAGCAATCCCTGCAGTTCAGGGATTTGGACAAGGAAAAGAAAAAGATCTCTGTTCAGGTCACAAGGGACAGAAAAAGACAGAAGGTCTCAATTTATGATTTGATTGTGGGAGATATTGTTCATTTGTCAACTGGTGATCAAGTTCCTGCTGATGGCATTTATATATCAGGATATTCTTTGGTAATTGATGAGTCAAGTTTGACAGGTGAGAGCGAACCAGTAAATGTAGATGAAAAAAGACCTTTCCTTCTTTCGGGAACCAAAGTTCAAGATGGTCAGGGGAAGATGATAGTTACGACTGTTGGCATGAGGACTGAATGGGGAAAGTTGATGGAAACTCTAAGTGAGGGAGGAGAGGATGAGACTCCACTACAGGTGAAATTAAATGGAGTTGCTACAGTTATTGGTAAAATTGGTTTGGCTTTTTCTGTGTTGACATTTCTGGTGTTGACAATAAGGTTTGTGGTTGAAAAAGCAGTTAATGGTGATTTTGCTAGTTGGTCCTCAAATGATGCATTGAAGCTGTTGGACTACTTTGCTATTGCGGTAACAATAATAGTTGTTGCAATTCCCGAAGGATTGCCGTTAGCTGTGACACTCAGTCTTGCTTTTGCAATGAAAAAGTTGATGAAGGATAAGGCACTTGTGAGACATCTTTCTGCCTGTGAAACTATGGGTTCGGCGACTTGCATCTGCACAGATAAAACAGGGACATTGACCACTAACCATATGGTGGTTAATAAAGTTTGGATATCTGGAAAGAGCATGGAGATTAAAGGTCACGAGAGCGTTGACAAACTGAAGACAGACATACCTGAAGAGGTTTTAAACATCCTTTTGCGAGCTATATTTCAAAATACTTCTTCTGAAGTAGTTAAGGACAATGATGGAAATACAACAATATTAGGAACACCAACAGAATCAGCATTATTGGAATTTGGCTTGCTTTCAGGTGGCGATTTTGATGCGCAGCGTGCAACATATAAGATACTTAAGGTTGAGCCTTTCAATTCAGTCCGGAAGAGGATGTCTGTGCTAGTAGGTCTTCCCGATGGAGGTGTCCAAGCTTTCTGCAAAGGTGCTTCGGAAATAGTGTTAAAATTATGTAACAAAGTTATTGATCCTAATGGAACAGTTGTTGATTTTTCTGATGAGGATGCAAAGAATGTCTCTGACATTATTAATGGCTTTGCCAATGAAGCTTTGAGAACTCTTTGTTTAGCTGTCAAAGATGTAAATGAAACCCTAGGGGAAACCAGCATCCCTGAAGATGGTTATACTCTGATAGCCATTGTGGGAATCAAGGATCCTGTGCGCCCTGGGGTTAAGGAAGCTGTTAAAACTTGCTTAGCTGCTGGAATAACTGTCCGCATGGTTACCGGTGATAACATAAATACAGCGAAAGCTATAGCTAAAGAATGTGGCATACTTACGGAAGGTGGTGTAGCTATAGAAGGATCCCAATTTCGTGACTTGTCTCCGGAGCAAATGGAGAGTATTATACCAAGAATTCAGGTCTTGATCTCATTGTAAATTCTGTGATTTTCATCACTCATTTGTGAAGCCCATCTTTCTAAGTTTCTTAACATTGGTTTCAGGTTATGGCGCGATCCTTACCTCTTGACAAGCATACCTTAGTAACCCGTTTGAGGAATATGTTTGGTGAGGTTGTAGCTGTTACTGGTGATGGAACCAACGATGCTCCTGCACTACATGAGTCAGACATTGGGCTTGCTATGGGCATTGCTGGAACTGAGGTTTGTATCTTGTTTAAGACAAACTATTGTCTTCAGTTTTGGCTACATTTTTACTTTCCCTCTTGTCCCTCCTTTAACTCTTTTGTTTAGAGTGGTGGAGCCTCACTGAATCCTTAAATAAGTCTGTTATTATTTATATTCAGGAAGGAGTTAAGTCTATACTGTAGAGAAAAGAACACTTCATTTTTTAGAAAACCTTGCGATAGTTTCTCTCTTAAATTCGTGAACATTGATGCCTTTCGGACATAATCTCCCATTTTACTTGTTGTATCTATTTATTCTAAAGGTTTAATCAGTCATCTGATCCTTATAGCTAAAAATGCTCTTCCTTTTAAATTCCTAAAGATACCATTTTAATCCTTTCTTAGTCTCTGCATATACCATTTTTAATCTTATTACTCCTTACATCGAAGATTTAAAGGGACTCAAAATGGTATGTGTAAGGCTAAATAAAGATTTTTCAAGTTCAGGGACAAGGACTTTAAGGAAAAGCTTTTGTAATTAAAACTATTTTCAAAATCCCTGTCCTTTTTATTGCCGGTTTGCTGTTATCAAAATTAAATAATGTTTTCTTTTTTAAATTATCCTTTTACAGGTTGCCAAAGAAAATGCAGATGTCATTATATTGGATGATAACTTCAGTACTATTGTCAATGTTGCAAGATGGGGACGGGCCATATACATAAACATTCAAAAATTTGTGCAGTTTCAGTTAACAGTCAATATTGTTGCTCTGATTATTAACTTTGTTTCTGCATGTATCACAGGTTTGTCATGAATTTTTGTTTCCGCTGGTGTTCTTAAATCTGTTTCAAAGAACAGAAGATTAAGTTTTTTTCCTTATTTTTCAGGATCTGCTCCCCTCACAGCTGTTCAGTTGCTTTGGGTAAACTTGATTATGGACACTCTGGGTGCATTGGCCTTGGCCACTGAACCTCCCAATGATGGACTCATGCAAAGACTCCCTGTTAGAAGAACGACAGATTTTATTACCAAATCCATGTGGAGGAATATTTTTGGTCAAAGTATATATCAACTAACTGTGCTTGCGGTTCTCACTTTTGACGGGAAGAGACTACTGAGAATTAATGGTTCAGATTCAACTATAGTGCTCAACACTTTGATATTCAACTCCTTTGTATTTTGCCAGGTAAACTACCGATGCACCCTCACTAACACCAATTATATGATGAATGTAATTGACGAATATATGACTAATCTTTTTGAAAATTAAAAGTGGAAGAAAAAAGTTAACATTATTGAACGATTTAGTAAACTTTGATACAATTAGTGTAGAAAAATTAACAAATATATGAAATAAATACTCAATTTGATTGCGAAAAGATTGAAACAATGACACTGGTGCATGAATTAAAATTTTATACAAATGTGTTCTTAGTTAATATATTTTCTTGTATTTAAGTTTTTTTAGATAGTGACACTTTTAACTATTGTAAAGAATTCTGTTAAAAGTCCTATTAAAAAAATGACTTATATTTTTTTATCAGCATATGACTTAGAATGTGTAATATTAAAATACTAATTTTATAAAAAAAATATTCAGGGAAATGTTATCTAGTCTCAATCATTCACGAACTCAATTAGGTATTTATATGATTAAACTTTATCGAGTGTACAGATAATCAAACGAAAATTTTATTATAAATAATACATGATTTGACACTAAAAATCATTTAATTCAATCACTGCTAAGGTAGTTGGCTTTCTTAACAAATTTAATAACAAACTTAAAATTCATGTGAATGGTGATTTTTCATTGCTATAAAACTCAGTTTTAGCATTTTAATATCTTTGATATTGCCTCTATGATACCTCAAAATTTGGCCTTAAATAGTATTGTAAACCATTGAAGATGATATTTATAAAATGATGAAGATTTCCAGTGTATTGTGCTTATTTTGTTTGGTTTTTCCCTTTGCTAGGTTTTCAATGAGATAAACAGCCGAGATATTGAAAAGATAAACATATTGAAGGGGATTTTTGAGAGCTGGGTATTTTTTGGGGTTATTTTGTCCACGGTGGTATTTCAGGTAGTGATAGTTGAGTTTCTGGGAACATTTGCAAGCACAGTGCCTCTAAGCTGGGAATTCTGGGTACTCAGCGTGGTAATTGGAGCAGTTAGCATGCCTATAGCTGCTATTCTTAAGTGCATCCCAGTTGAAAAAACAGATTCTACAGACCACCATGATGGTTATGAACCACTGCCTTCTGGTCCGCAGCTCGCATAAAATACGCCAAGAGTATCATATCTTTACCCTTCTATCATCTTTTCTGTAAATCTGCCTCAAATTTTGGCCTTTGTGTGCCGTGCTACAAATCTTGTCTCACTTCTAATTTTTAAGAAACTTTCTCAAAAAAATTTTACTCTAATGGGACTCTACTCGAATTAAATCAATAATTCGATGGTGTTTGGTTTGAATATTGGATTTATGATTTACAAATCCAATGAACTTAAACCAAATCCATTATGTCAATTTTCCTATTATTAAACACTATTTTGATGTTTTGTGGTATGTTTTTTTTTTCGTAATTTCGTTATTATTTAGTTTATGTAAACCAATTCAATGATAGGACTGAATTTTTTGAATAAAATTCAGAATGTTTTTTGGAAATAATTTGTACTTTTGTTGATTGAACTAGTTGAATCTTTTTTTAGGTTGGATTGAGATTTTAGTTGTGAAAAACATTGAAAAAATGATTGATTTGAATTTATTTTTAAAAAAATTATCTTTACTAACCTGGAAACATCAAGGTCTTTTCAAAAAAAATGAAAAAATGGTGTTTTTTCTACAATGATTCGTTTTGTGATGCAGATTGTGCATATCATTCACAAATTATAATTTTTTTATTTATTTTTCTCTTCTAGAAATAAATAAATTTGACACATTTAATATAATATTAAAGTAGTTATAATGTAAAATTATATAATTTTAAGAAGGAAAAAATAGAACCTTTCCCTCTTGTCCACTTCGTAATAGATAAGGGATGGGGTAGAAATTTCACATTTCAAGTATATTTGGCGTGAATAAAAGTTCTCAAATGTTGCTCCATCATCTTATTCTGAGTGAATTTAGTCTTAAAAATTATAGTCTTAGTCTTAGTCTTAAAAATAAAACTAGGTCTAACTCCTATCTTATGTTTTGTGTAAAGTTCAACAATTATAGTCAAAATTTGACACAAAATCCGCTTCCATTACCACAGCAAATCTCAAGGTTACCAACCAGGAGTTTCAAACTTGTGTAATTGATAAAAAAAAGTTGAGTTCAATACTTCAAATTATCAATATATGACAACAAAATTCAATTTGGGATTGTTACTTAAACCAGGGCAAGCTTTAACAGTTCGTTAATAAATAAAAACGCAATAATATTTATTTACACTCCTTCAGTTTTTTTTAAAAATGTATAAATAATAAAAGAAATTGATTCTATAAAACAGTTATGCAATTTCCTGTTTTATCTTTTTTTTTTACACTGCATTAAATATTAAATTGATTAAAGATGGAAGGTAAGCACGATAACACTTCAGAATAACATGAAACATAAAAGAATTCAAAAACAAATATAAATAGATTAAAATGTAGAATAATGCCAATACCTAGAATTAATTTGACAAATAGAATATAGCCTAAAGGAGTCGGATTATTACATGGAATGGTCATCCTCACTTCACCATCTCTGATACGGAATGTTCAATCCTGGTTCATTTTCTGTGGCTGTGGAGCAATAATGCCAAATGTATGAGCTAATGTTAGAAGAAATTTGTCTATCATAATGTATGAGCTAAACAAAATTCTGATTTATAAAGTTGTAAAACCAATAAAGCTTAAATACATTTAGCATCCATTATCAACAATAAAACAAAATACCAAGAAAAAGCAACTGTCAATCTCAGCTCATAAACTCTACAATTTCATGCTCTGTAGCTGCTCATGCGCTGTAGTCTGAAATCAGGAAAAGAAATAGTACGAAGCCATGAGCCAGATTCCAAACAAAAGCATTACATAATTTTCACCCAGTAATAAGGTATATTATACTAAGTAGAACAAATTTCATTAAGGCATGTTGGATAACCATTGGAGGAGCAATCAAACATTCTCACCGGCCAGATGGACTTTCAAACTCAAACATAGTTTAACACTCTTTTTGCCGAAATTTAAAACTTACAACTGGTTTTGAAACCAAGCTGGTTGCGTATATAAGAACTCTTCACATTATTAAACTACTTTGTTTTTCTGACTTCAAGAAGAAGAAGAAGAAAATACAGTAGCACATAAAACTAACTTTGGCTGCTAGGCTAATTTTACTAAGCTATTTTTTAAACATGATTCCTATATTAAATTTTCAATCCATATTAACTTAATTCTTTTTTTTTATAAATAGATATAATGACTAATTTGGAATTCAAGCAAAGCTACATCTTAAAAGATGCAAAATATCTTAAACCATATATTTCTCGAAAGTGTAACAAAGAAAAAGAAAATCAGTTGCCTCATTTCTCTATGAAAGATATAATCCAAATAATTGTATGACACAAACTTCTAAAGCCACAGTCACTGAAATAATGCACATTTATTAATTAATCAAAGCATTGAAAGAAACATCAGCTATACTCACTTGCTCTAACTTTAAATTAGCTTCCTTGAGTGATCTCACGAGATGAATTATTCGGTATTGAAGTTTTCCATTTTCTTCGGTAAGTGTTTGAATCTGCAAATTAAAATTAGGTATGATACTTAGCCATTTAAAAAATGTAATGTAAATAAACAAGCCATATATGAGGACAACCTTTTCTTTTTCCGAAATAATTTCTGCATTTGCGGCTTTCAGCTTTGACTGAAGATCATTAATCACTTTCATGCTTTCCTCGTTACCAGCATCTGAGCAAGTTTCATATACAAGCAATTTAGGTCCACAATCTCAAGGACAGTCAATCTGAAAATACTAATGGTTGTGCTGAGTACCTTAGCACGTACCTTTTTTATTATTCAAGGTAGCTTCTAGTCTTGATAAGCGCTCCTACAATATAGATATGCTGGTAAGAGAGTTGTAACTTGTAAGAAATCCTTCTTTTAAAATTTTTGTACAGGAAACACTGAAAAAAAATTATTTTTGTGCTGTATTTGGTTGAAAATAAGATGAAAATTTTGTAATTAAAACGCCAAAACAAAAAATAAAAACACAAGTAAATGCTCCCTCAAGTTCTTCCAATTCTGTCTAGGGAATTTCATCTCAAAATCCTTTTCTTTTCATTATAGAACAACCGTGTCTCACAAGTCTTAACAGTGCCAAAATTTCATGCAGTTGGTATATCAGCAAGTTTATGGTCAGAATATAGTGGAAGCTCGATTTCATATCTGCCCAAGATATGGAAAGCAAAGAAAAAATAATGTCTGGGGGAAGTCCTTTACGTATCTATTTTTCAGAGTCAAATACACTCTAACCTCAAGCCATACGCAGTTCAGTTCCATATAATCTAGGTAATTGATTTAGAAATAGAATTACTTACGAAACAGTTCAACCTTGTCTCTATTCCAAATAAAAGGAATATTGGTGCATAACATGCAGGAAAGGGGGTCAATTATAACAATATTTTTAATTATGCACTCGTGGTAAGTTATTATCATAAAACTGAATTTACATGAGAGCACTATAAATAATCAATTTCCTTGAAAAATGATGACTTATAAAGGAGCTATATAGTGCAGTTTTCGATATAGATAAACTTATATTTTTCACTCATGGAAATCATTCCAGGGATATTCCTTGTAATCTATCGAAGTTTTTGATCGGAGGTTTCTACTCTCAAACCCTTAATTTTGATACCCTATCTATCCTTCAACCCAAATTCTGTTTCAAGCTATTGTCACAGCCTTTACCTCCTACATGAAGTGGATGCAAACTACTAAAATAATCAAAATAGAAAGTGGTACCAATTACCAATCAACAGATTAACTTATTGTTTTTTATTCATATATGATATATTTACCCTTATCCAAACTATGTAAACTTCAATCATGTGTTATCTTCATCCGTCACACGCTAATGACAAGATTTTGCAGCAACTAAGGTAGTAAAAATATGTTCTGGAAACTAAAATACTTTGAGGATAATGAAACTAACATCTCCTGAAAGGCTTGACTTGGTTTAGATAAGAACATCATTTAAAAAGTGATAAAATCATTTTCCAAATATAACAATAAAGAAAATAAATTAGTTGCCTATCTATGTGGCTAGAAAAATGTGTTTGGGAGATCAGAGTAGTTATTGAATAAGCCAGAAAGAGGGGCATGCAAAATATAATAATTATTAGTTAAATCACAATTTTTTAAAACTAAAAGAAAAGTCGTTATTGTACTCTTTAAAGTGAAGGAGAGCAATCCTAATGGAACTTGAGAGAATATTTTGTTGTTAAGTTACAAGAAGATATTGTAACATTAAGTGTTCAGTTGTAAGATAGAGATCTCTTTGTAATCATTACTTTAAGGATAAAGTTCTCTATATATGAATGCTTATGTATTGTTTCATTAATTCAATTCAATAAGAACTTGGGACAATGATGACTTGTGGATTGTTACATGGCTGTAGGGATTCTTGACTAAAAACATCACTAGAAATTATATGTTCTACTCTTGTGCCCATGAAATTTGGGAATATCTTGGAAATACTTATTCCATGTGACAAGACATTTCTACATGTTTAGAGTTTAATAAGAAAGCAAGATCTTTAGTGTCAAACAAGGCGCCCTCTCTGTTGCAAAATACAATGGAATACTGAAGGGTATATGGATTGAGTTGGACCATATCAAAATTTGAACCTTGAAAATGACAGGGATGTTGTCATTTCAGTGCATTTATTTCCATTAATCCAAAACAAGCTAAAAGTTTTCTTTAGCTATGGAACCAAAAGAGAAAACCCGCTCTACTGCACTAGTGTTTTTCAGTAGTGAGACATACAATGAACCCACAATCATCCTTATTGTACTGCTCTCTCAAGAAGCTAAGATATGACTGTTTTTGAAAATAAGCTACACACAAATGGTACAGCTCCAGAATTTACAGGTAAATTCAGGAGATGCAAATTTGTAATGCAGGGTTAGCCAAGGGAGAAACCAAACACACAAAAACAAAGGGGTGAATAATATATATACAGTTTCGGAGTGAATCTTGAATTGATTATATGAGTTCTTTCTAAACGTGGCTACAAATGCTATTTATACATCTGTTAGATAGATCTTACATTCAACTAACGAACTAGTCAACCTTAAAGCCTAAACCCTAAAGCCATGTGGTATGTCTCAACTAGCTACAGCAAATGGAAATTTACAGGGAATTACAATCACAATCGATGCACTATATAAAGAAACCACGCACTAGAGGGATTCAAAATGGTACTAATCTTAGGCTATACTAGGAGCAAAAGCAAAATATAAGGAATATACGGAACCAACAAAATGCTAATTCACATCTTGTTGCTTGATAATGGAAAATGCCTTTCAAAATGTCACAAGAGAGGTACAAATATGAAAACTGCACTCTACTTTCAACATTTCCACATTTCTGTCCTACAGAGTAAATACAACAATAGCTTTCTATCATCCTATCACACTAAAAACTAGAAATCACAAGATAAAATGTCAGATGAAATTAGCAATCACTAAATTGACGTTAAGAAAGAAACAAAAAAACTAAACTAATAAATATTTCATGCTTCAAGAAGAAAACAGTGAATCAACTAAACTAATCCAAATTTCCACGTTTCAGTAAGCAAAACGGAGTTTCACTCCACTTCATGCTCTGCGAATCAACTAAATTGACGTTAAGAAAGAAAGAAAAAAACTAAACTAATAAATATTTCACGCTTCAAGAAGAAAACAGCGAATCAACTAAACTAATCAAAATTTCCACGATTCAGTAAGCAAAACGGAGTTTCACTCCACTTCATACTCTGCGAATCAACTAAATTGACGTTAAGAAAGAAAGAAAAAAACTAAACTAATAAATATTTCATGCTTCAAGAAGAAAACAGCGAATCAACTAAACTAATCAAAATTTCACGTTTCAGTAAGCAAAACGGAGTTTCACTCCACTTCATACTCTGGTACAGTATTTTTAATTCACCGGATTTTTTCCGAAATTTATTAAACAATTGGATTGTTCATACCTAGGAATAGGAGTTTGGATTTGGTTGAATAGGAAACGAAAATGCGAAGGAGTGAAGTAACGGATTTAGAATCGGAAATAGTTAGAGGAATGGCAGGTTTTGAAAGGAAGAAGAAATGAAAGAGAGCGATAAGAGAAGAAAATGAAGAGTGAGTGACCTCTGCTTCTGAGGCTCTCTGATAGAAAGGCTTTAAGGTGAGTTGAAGGTCCACCACCATTTTCGCGCTCTCCGCCATTGTTGTGTATTCCTCTCAACTGCAACCAAACCAAATGCACAAATAACAAATAGGTTTAGCTTAATAGGGTGGGAGACTAATACACGTGACCACCATGGAATTTTTTTTACACCGTTGGATCCTTTCAATTTTAATCAAACTTTTTTTTTTCTCTTTTTCTTTGTCTGTTATATTTTTTTATTTTATTTTTCTTATCAGTGCATGTATTTCAAGATTCATTTGAGCATATCATAGTGTATTAGAGCGTCTCCTTATTAATTATAATTTAGAAGAAATATATTTCAACGTACTTTGTTTTACAAAACCTTTTAAAAGTATTATGTATCTACCTAAGCAAAATAGTGTATGATTGATCGTATAATTGCTTATGTGTAGGTAATTTTTAGTTCGTTTCTTTCAAGATTTTTTTCTTAAATTTTTACGGTCGGAGTAACCTGAAAAAACACTTTGACGCTAAGTAAGTATACTTATTAAGAGTGTGTTATAGTGAATGGTAAAAATGTACCTTACTTCTTCAGAGAGTGCTTTATTTATAACATTGGTTTATGGGTATTGACCGTCGTACATAAGTAATTATCTTACATGCATCGTAATCATTTATTATTAGGGATGTACACAGTTTTAACTGGTTTGTCAGAGATATTTTCGTAAATTTCGAGATACAAATTACGACTCAGTCAACGTTACTATAACTATTGTTACCGTTATTTGTTGCATACCTCGAAGTATTTTTTGCTCAGACGGTCGGTCATCTAGGTCGAGACTGACTCATTCGATACCATTGATACATTTTATAAGGAAATGTTATTAGAATAAATATTTATAAAACATGATAAGAATCAAAGCGAAGCATGAAGATATGATTATGGTGTATTGTATTAAGGAAAATATTATTTTTATTTCCGCGAGAGTTATATGCATAAAATAAGAAATAAATAAAAAAATGGGTTTAAAATTTGTGTGGTTGCGTGATCCATGTATCTATAGGATGCATTTGCAAACAACTGAATCAGTTCAATAAGCATCAATTGGTGTGATAACGATTCAATTACTTATTTGAATTTGATTTGGTGTGCTGCAATACGAAAGCGTTATTGTGTTGGTGCTTTTACCATTCTTAACTATGGGTTTTAGCTTACCATTGTCTTTATGATAGTAAACCACAGAACATTGATTTTGGAAATAGTTTATTTAGGTAATTTAAAAAGGAAAATGTATATTTTGGAAAAAGAATTCGAAGTAAAAATGATTTTTAATTTAACCGTTAAAACAATGTTCTATCATAGTTTTAGATCATTCTAGATCCTTCGAGCCCACCGTTTTCTCCTATTTCATCTTCTCTCAGTCTCCTACTATAAATTATCTTTCATTCTTCATTCTTCATTCTTTCACTGCACGCAACAACGCAAGCCTAAAACTGCGCTCTGCCAAGAAGGTTTTCTCCCTCAGCTTTTCTACTTGTCAGCGTTTTCATTCATTTGCTCTTTTTTTCTTCAATTTTCTTCTTTAACTATTGCTTTGATAACGTTTTACGTTGCAATCAATCTAATTTCTCCTGCTTCTTGTATTGAAAATGATTTCTCGGAGCATATAATTGATGCGTTTTAAGAATTAGGTTAACTGTTGTAGCAGAGTGTTTTGGGAACTAAGTTCTTACTTGATTCTCTTACTGCATTTAATTGCTTCGGATTATTTGAGTATTGAAGTATGTTTGAATGAAATTATTTTTAAAATCAACTGTGTTAAGAATAATAGTTAATTCCTGAAATCTAATCATTTGTAGTTTATTTTTTCAACAGTTTATTTTTTAGTTTTTAGCTCCATTCACGCTATTTTTCTTATGAAGTTGATTTTTCTACATTCAAATGAAATTGATAATCTTAAATTATCTGAAAAGTAATCCTGATATTGGATTTTATATAATTGATTGTTGAAATAATTTATTTTTTGCAGTTGTCAGACATATATCTCATGGATACTACAAAAGGGAACACTGAAAAACCGTCTTCATTAGCTGCAAGTGTTACTTCATGTCGAAAGAAGAAGAGTGAAGAAGCCACTTTTTTGGAGGACGTGAAAGATCACATTGACGAGTTTATTCATGCTTCTATGGATGAACATAAATCTTGCTTCAAGAAAACTGTTCAGAAGGTTTGTGTAAAGCCTAAGCTTTCTTATCTGGATAATTGTGTGCACCACCTTGTAATCTACATAGTTTGCGGTTTTGGTTTATTTCAGATGTTTGGTATGTCCAAGGCTGTTGCAGAAAGGAACACTGACACTGCCAAAGAAGTTGAGAGTTCTCTGCCTCTTCAGACAACTTTGCAAGGTTAACTTTGCAATGATACACATTTCTTCCTTTTTAGAAATTAATTGTTTGTCTCTGTTTAATGACTAAATAAAAGCCCGTTTTCATTTACTTTGTGTTTAGAGCAAATATTTGTATTATACACTATTATTATTGACTTTAGAAGACATGTATTGTATGTAAGGTCTTACTATTGATCTGGGATGAACAATTATTCAACTACTACTCATTTGCTTGAACAACTAGCGAAATTGTTTTGAATAAGTAAACCAAAGAATAAATTTAAATCATAGTTCGCCAATTAAAACAACTTGGCAACAACTAACTCCCTAATCAGGCTGAGACACATGAAAATTAAGCAGTTAAGAGCATATAAAATTATGTTAACTTTATTATGGATCAGAATGTTAGGAACTAAAAATTGAAATTAGAAAAAAAATGAAAGAATTGATTGAATAGAATGAAAATAAGAAAATACTAGGAAAACACTCTTTTCCAAGGGTTTTCTCTTTTACAAAAAAAAATCTTTTTTTTTCTCAAAAAAACTATTGCTCAATCTCCAACATGAAGATCCCCTTCTCCTATTTTTCTTCCCCTTTTAAGACCTCAAAACTACCTCCTAACTCGTTCATTTTCTAACTATTTTAACTAACTTATTCTACAATAGAGAACTCATACAAAATGGTTGAATCTTCAAAATATTTTCAACGACAAGAAAGTACAACTTAGAATCTTGGGATATGATCCTTCTAAAACAATACTCAATTTTATTATGATATGTAATAATAGTCTAATACCTCAGGCATCAAAACGGCATATTAGAAACATCCGGAACTAATGCCAGGAATGCAGAAATCACTTGCTGGATGGAAAAAAATTAGAATTTTTGTTGACGTCAGTTAAACACTGGAGCTTCAGGTTTCTAAGCCTGAAAATCAGAAGTTACAGAGAGCAACCCCAACCCTCCCCCCTCAAGGAAAAGTCCAAAAGGAGCAAATAAAAATGTTAGCAGAGTTAGTATAAATGTACTCAACTAAAGCAGCATACGACGAATGTGAAGATATAGCCATCAATAAATTTATAGAGCCAATTATTGATAGATATATAATGATAAGCATGTTGGAATTTCCCATATCATTCTACTTAGTTAAAAACTATTATATCGAAATTAATAAAAATGTTCAGCATTATGCAGATATATAACGTATATAAGAACAGTGGTGAACTGGGTCAAATGATGTCAAACTTGATTTTTTTTCTTTTTCTTGCATGTTGTTTAGTGGCTTCTATGATTATGATAGGTTATAATTATAATATATGAGTAGAAAATAATTTTATAGAAAAACAAGTACTTATTTTGGTTTGACAGAAATAAAAGGTTGTTAAACTGATTATATCGATCATCAAACTGCAGTGGACACTCCTCATAATACTTGAACAAAATTTGTCCCTGATAATGTTGAATTCATAGAAAAGATATACAAAAAATTTGTCCCTGATAATGTTGAATTCATAGAAAAGATATACAAAAAAATTGTCCCTGACAATGTTGAATTCTTAGAAAAGATACATCAAATAATACAAAGAAGGTAATCAGAAAATGATCTGATGTTTGTAAAAAAGAAAAAAAAAACTAATGAGATAAATTTACTGTAGTTGACATGAGATGTTCAACTTTGTAAACTCTTTGTAACTTCCTGGGAGGTATTCTTGGAGGTAATCCTGTTCTTGATTTGTTGTTATGCAGAGTTATCTCTCCTATTAGATTGGGGTTTCTATCAACTTCCCATATTGTTTCAATCAAATGACGAATTTCTGGATCCATCTCTGCATCTTCCCATTCTGCTTTTCTTTTCTTGTTTACATTCCATGCTCCTCCTTTCCCTCTTCCTTTCTCACCACATTCTTTATTCATCTTCACTGCTTGATAACAAATCACACTTTCTTTTGCACTTGATTCTTTTCTCACTTCCTCAACTCTCTCCTCTCCTCACCTCACCCCATATATTTATAACAAATGTTTACAAGAGTAAAAGATTACAAGATCATAATTTCATTTTCAAATATTTTCTTTCTGATTTTCTTGTTTCTGTTTATCATACCAGTTTCTATTATTATCTGTTTATATCATCAGTTAAGATTTTAATTATTATGGATTTATTTCAAAATATATTATACATATCCATAAATTATTTATTGATTGCATTTAATTATTCAGTTATATTCAATGCAAAATAACAACTTTTGATCTAGATTTACATAACATTCGTTAATATGTATGATATAATAATAACAAATTATATTTTTGAAAAATATTTTAGATTTTTAAAATGAATATTTATTTAAATGGTGTATCTTTTCATTAGGTAAAAATAATATTTTTGAAAATTGAAAGGATATAAAATCAAGAAATCAAATCTAAAACAAACTGATCTTATGAAATTAGAATATATTCAAATCTTTAATTTATCATCGTATATTTATCCATTGAAAAGTAATCTTTAAAATTTAATAATTAATATAATATATTAAATTAAAATATATACTCATTATAAAGATCTGAAATGAATGTCATAACGTATAAAAGCAATACAAATTATACTAATTTTTATTTATCTTACTACCTATATATATTAGTAAAATAAAAAATAAAATAATGAATTGATATTAAAATTAAAGATATAAATGTATTTTAAATTTTATAAGATCAGCTTGTTTTGGTTTTAGTTTTAATTTCTTAACATTTTATTCTTTTTATTTTTTAAAAATATTGTTTTTATTCTATAAAAAAACACAGTATTTAAATATATTTAATTTAAAATATTTTCAGAAATATAATATGTTGATGTTATAACACATACATTATTAATAAATATTATATAAATTTACATTAAAAATTTGAACTTTTGATTGTTAAAATATTTATTAAAGTTACCAGAATTTCTTTAATGTAACTGACGAATTAAATATAATTGATAAATAATTTAAATGTGTATTTTGTTGATATGTTTTGAAATAAATTAATAATAATTGGAATCTAATTGATTATAAAAACAAATGATAACAGAATCCATATGATAACTAATTTTAAGATAAATTAAGATACTATTTTATTTTTCTTATAAAGAGAATTCGCATTTAAAAAATTTAAAATATTTTCAGAAATATAATATGTTGATATCACATATATTAACAAATATTATATAAATTTAGATAAAAACAAAAAAATTCAAATTTTAATAATTTAGATATTTTTTAAACTTACCAAAACCAAATCTTGTTATTTTTTAAATATAATTGAATAATTAAAAAAATCTAGATAAAAAAACAAAAAAAAATCAACTTAATAATTAAGATATTTTTTTTGAAGTTACCAGCCAGATAATTGAAAGGAAATTATCATCTTGTAATCTTTTAAGTCTTATAAATATTTGTTTGTTAAGATATGCAACTAAACAAAATCATGGAATAAAAATTAGGATTAGAATCTTAACTGATTATAAAAACAAATCATGATAGAAACAATAATTAATTTTAAAATAAATTAAAATATTATCAAAAGAGAGGCAAGAAAATAAAGAAAGAAGATATTTGAAAAGGAAACTTCTTGTGTATTTTTTTTTTTTGTCTTCTAAATATTTGTTATAAAGAAAATAACAAGATACTCGAGAAAATGACACAAAATCAACATGTGATTTATTGAAAAAAAAAAAAAAAAAAAAAAAAAAAAAAAAAAAAAAAAAAAAAAAAATATTTAAAAAGAAAAATTATAAAAAATATTTTTTTTTTGTCTTCAAAATAAATATAATAAAGAAAATAACAAGATACTCGAGAAAATGACACAAAATCAACA
>Ga0123342_1003037_pt1 | contig 27375 bp, 5 predicted proteins | sample Turbeawhitnodule_FD_89960 | JGI IMG/M metagenome (GOLD analysis project Ga0123342, IMG submission 89960) | Root nodule microbial communities of legume samples collected from Mexico - Turtle bean Mexico white nodule | ecosystem: Host-associated > Plants > Roots > Nodule | place: Mexico: Nepantla...
GAATCACCAATCACTGACTGGTTTACTAGCTCCCTCAGGCCACTCTCGTGCATGATTCCCTGAGATGTGCTCATGCGAGGTCCATGCGTAACGCTCTCGCTGGGAACCTCAGTCCCAGTTTAATTGCGTGTAACACGAGACCCCGATGACCATGCACCCGATGACTGATCGGTGCTCTATTGCTTCTCGCGTTCTGCCCCCAAGCGTTCATCTGGGAACTGGTCTGTTGGTGGCCACTTGGTTACTGACCACCGATCACCGTTCTGGGTGATCTGTTTCCTGACTTCTCTGCCACCTGATTTGTCGGTGGTCATTTGGTTAGTGACAACCGATCACGTTCACCCCGATCTACCTGTCACCTGGCCCGCGTGTCACCTCGCGAGTGGTCCACGTGGTTCTCTGTTGCTGACGTCATCGACTACCGATGACCGATCGGATCACCACTATATAGAACTTTATTTACATTAGATTCTTTATATATTATTTGATTAATTGACGTATTATTGATATTTAATTTATTTTGTTAGGTATTAAACATTCTTTAATTATAATATTAAAATTTGAACTAATTTTATTGTTCTTTCTTCTATTTTTATTGTCTAAAAAGTGATATCAATAACCAAATAAATATATCTAAAACAAAAAAATTACAAAAAAATAAAAAAAAATACAAAAATTGAGAAATGGCGGACCAGCCTCATCCTATGGCGGGACATGTTACTATTTTTAGCCCTCACAACCTTATCAGATTAGCTTGCCCCGTCAGTTTTTAACAGACCAATGGTGGGTCGGGTTGGCCCATTTTGTCACCTCTATTCAATTGGAGACTTTGGGAAACACCCAGGGACGAAAAAATGATGTCCCTAAGTACTATCGTGCTGGACTGTTGTAAAAAGATGCATATATATATATATATATATATATATATTGTAGAAGAAGAACCATTGCAGTGCACGAATAGCGGTGGTTCGTTTTGCAGATTGATGAACGTCGTGGAAACTCTTGCGTTTTTTTTTTAGGTTTCTTTTTCATCTATTTCAGATCTAGTTTTCATAATGAACCTCTAGAACGTTGCAAGACTTGTTCCACATTCCTCTTCCTTTTCTGGTGGTTTCCCACCTTTTCCAGCGATGTCTCCAACGTCACCTCCGAACCGTCGAAACAACTCTCTTCCTCTCCTCTTGTGGTTTTTGAGCTTCTCTTTTTGTCTATAAATAAGAGGCACGAGAATGCTCCAACATCATCACTCACAGTGCATTCTTTCTTCTTTTCTCTTCTTCATTCTTTTTCTTTCTTTTATTCTAAATATTTTTTAGGATCCTGGGATCTTACTCTTTTAAGAGTTGATTGCTAGTTCACATCATCAAAATTTTTTGAAAAATTCTTATTGTATCCTAGAAAACTTACGTTATACCCTAAAAAAAACCCTTATAAACAATGATCACCCATATCTAAAAAAAATCAACTTTGTTAATGTTTTAAAGCTTTATTTACTAAAATAGATGATCAATTCCAATATCCATATTTACTGTGTAAGGAGTTTATATTCTCGTGAATTTCCAGCAAAATTCTCAAAGACCTATTTTTATTGCCCGCTTTATTAGAAAAATATGGATCTATAAATAGAGAAAAATCCAAACGAAAAAGGGAACAAATTTTTTATTTTCATTTGTGACAGTTCATGAATATTGTAAGAAAAGTTCATCATACCTTAACTCAGAAAAATACTTGAACGAGAACAAAATTAAAATTCTATAAATTTATAAGAGTGATTTAGTTATTTAAAATCTGTAAAATTTTAAATTTCATCTAAAGGGAACAGGTTTAAAAAATTGTATATTATTTTCACTTTTACATTTCATTTTCCGTATATTTTTCTCTTAGGTCGGCTGGGATCGGCAGTTACATCAATCTCGACCTAAGTCATTAAATCATCAAAAGTCGAGTATCCCTAACTCAACATTACTTTCTAAAATCACGTTGCCAATGTTTTTCTTTTTCAAGTTAAAATCAATTACAATTGTTTTTTAAAATGATATCGTCAATAATATTTTTAGCCCAAAGTCTATTGTTATTAACATTAACCGAAAATAACATTGATCAATAATAATTAAAATAATTTGTATTGAATTTAGAGGCTATGTAGCACAAACACTAACACGGACATTGACACGGATACGGAGATACGTAAAATTTTTAAAATGTAGGACACGGTGACACATATCTATATATTATATAATTATGAATTATATAACTTGACAATAAAGATTTATGTGCACAAGTATGTTTCAGATTGTTTTTTGGAACAGAAATATGTTTTTCATGACTGGTTCACAAAGATTTGTTTTTTATTTTTATAATCATAATAACAATTTATACAATAAAGTTTGAATTTTGGAAAAATGAATGTATTTTTTCTTTTTAAAATTGTGTTAGAACCGTACTAGAATTATCAGAAATCTAACAAATACTTTTTGAATGTGACACTTCACGAATACGTGTCCTACAGTTGTCATACGAGTGTCGTATCGGACACCGACACACCATTTAAGATAAGTGTTTGAGCTTCATAGTTTAGAGGTAAACTTTTTTGAAAACTTTAATAAAAAATAGGTTTAATAAGAGTAAATATAATAAATTCAAAAATCTATTAAATATCTGAAAAATAAAATAATTTGGATTGAAGGAATTCAAATTTTATCTATTATAATTTTGAAAAAAAAAAGTACGTGAAGACTTCTCTGAATAAGGAACAAGTTGCATTGTAAATTCCTTGAGTTTTCGGGCGCACGCAACCATAATAGCAGTGTTTGAAGTCTGAACAAAAGTGGCTTCAAATTACTTTTCTTTCACTTTCCAGATATGAAAACACCAGACCAATGTGAAAGAAATTCCTGAACCTGTGAGAGAAATTGTTATTGAAGGAAGAATTGTCTCTTTAGAATCTTAACATGATGCAATTAATTGGTCTTATCTCGTAATATTAAAAGAGTTAAATAATAATATTAATAAAAGAGAAAATGAGGAGGGTAAAATGGGGAAAGCATTGGAGCATGGAGTGAGTTGACAGAATATGTAAACCTAATTCATGTCGTACAAACAATGTCAAAGACTTAAATGAAATGTGGCCCATAGCCTAGTCTCAGATAATAATGGCTTATCATGTGTCGGATCAGATACTGGCCCAACATCTTAAATTTCAAACACTGTTTGCCTCTTTCCAGACACAAAACTCACCACACCAACACCTACTCAATTACGCACTAATTCATTAGAACCACTCTTTGCCTTACGTTTCCAACCATTTTTCAAGGGAAATAGGTTGTTGAGATATTTTTTATCATTATTATTAACTTAAATATTATAATATTATAATATTTAAAATTTATTATATATAAAAAAAACTTATAATCATTCATTTTAACCATTTTTTTACTGTAATTATCAAAAAATTTAAAATTTAAAGTACAAACAAAAATTAATTTCACGCACTTATAATAAATAGACAAAAAATGTATTTAATATTTTTTTATTTAAGAGTCCCTTCTTAAAGATACAAAGACTTAATATTAATCTATTTACCTTGCCAGAAAATTAAAATATTGTGTGTAAATTGTACCGTTATAGACTGAACGGTTAATACCCTGTCTCAGCTCAAGCGATCAGATCGACCTATGAATCCAAGCGATCAAACCGACCTATGAACCCATATCCAGGTGGACGAACTGACATTCTCGATCCAATCATGCTCAATCAAGAGACACCATTAAGAACTAGGTAATACACCTCTAAGCAGAACCTCACTAATCCGACCCAATAAGGTAGACCCATTAAAATAATATAAATAACGTACATTCCAAGAAGTAGGTATGTTATTAATTACTATACTTTGACATCCGAGTGTCGAACATCCTTTGCTGACTTGAGCATCAGAGTGACTTCTGCAGGTACTCTCATTCGACATTCCCTAAAAGACCGAGTGATCGAGTGACCGAAACTTCAAGAAATAGCAGAAAGTATGAAAAAGAAAACTGAAACATAATTCGACCGTCCAATAAAAAAAAACAAAATTTCACAATAATTCTTTATATCTCATCTCTCTATCATTAACATAAAGAAATAACTACGTGTATACACAATGTACATTAGACACTTACCATAGATGAGTTGTTACTAAATTGGATAATTTACATTAAGATCTCTAAACATGTATATATATAATATATAATATATAATATATTATTTGGGATTTGACATATCACCGATATAAAAATTGGAACCTTTTACAATAGTCAAAAACACAAAAGAAATTAGCTCCTTCCCTTGTTTCACCTCTTGCTCCCTATCCTTAACAAGGTCAGAAAACACAACACAACCCAACCTCCAACATTTTTCTGGCTTGTCTCTTCTGCCTTTTTCAATCTCTCACTAGTCACTTTCCATCCCCAACCAAGCGTACCACCAAAGATGCCCAAAAAACTCATTCATCAAAGCCAAGACACAAGCCCCACCAACGTCTCCATGAACCATTTTTCTTTCATTATACTCATTTCATAAGAAAATAATACGCCATCAATTGATTTCTGTCAATACTTTTTCTTTTCTTCCTCCCAATCCTTCTCTGTAGGAAAAACACAAATGGAATCCTTAAAAAATCAGACACCTCTTACCTCACAAACTGATATCTAGAAATTTGAATCAACCAAATCTAATTAACAAGGGGTGTATGGCCCAAACCCAAGAAACATTTTTTTTTTCAAATCAAATCTTAAAGTCAATAATTTTATATTAGTGGGAAAATACATGAATGGCTTCCTCGAAATGAATCCGACATCTGGAATCTGGGTGGTGGCAACATCCTAGTAATTCACTAATTTTAAGTTCGAGAAAAGACTTTAGTTATTGCTACAGTATTTCTTGAAACCTGCTGCGCAATCTTCCCTTGCTCCAATCATTTCAGCTATAAGATACGCGCGCCAACGTAATTTCTGTAAGAAACTTCGTTTTCAATCATATAAAAACACTATCTGGCACTCGCACATGATCATCAAAAGCAATACGTGAGCAAATGAATAGAGAGAAATCCACACCACCCATTAGACAAATGCATAGATTTATAAAGAAACTGAAGACTCTGATGCACTCATGGCGAGTGCATTCTGGTGTCTCCACAAGTTTAAAACAAAGATGCTGCAGTTTGTTCCATAAACAAATGGGCAAACAAAGGTTCCTTGTGGATGAAGAAATCACTGAGGATTACAGAAGAACAATATCTTGTGCTTCGGAAGATGATATTGATAAAAGGGCTGAGGTTTTTATTGCTAAATTTCGGCGACAACTACGTTTGGAGAGAATAGCTTATTCGGAACCAAACTATGTTGTATAAGAGATAGTTTCTATGGTGAGTAGAAAGTGATTCAACAAGTTATTTTCTTAATGTGAAATGTGTTTGTGTGTTGGTGTTTGTTTCAAATAATTCGACATTGTTTGAGTTTCCTGGTGGACAATGCACTTGAAGGAACTGTCTCGAAGATTGCTTAATTTGAATTTCTTGTTGCTAAAGAAACAGTGAAGATATATTTTAATGATTTTAATTTTGTAAAATTTTTTAGAAACACTTTGTTTTTATGATCTGTGATTTTATTTAAGATCAAAAGTATTAAATTTTACAAGACTTAAATCTTTATAATTTTAGTCTTTGAGATGAAATCATAGAAATACATATGTAATAAAAAGGAAAGAAAATCTTACACCCAATTAATGGCTAAGGAAAAATTTGCAAGTATTCAATTGATGGTGCTTCCTTCGTTACAAAGATTTCTCTAATCGTCCAACCTTTTAAAAATGACTAAGTACATTATTCTCTTTTATGCATGTTCTGTTTTAATAACTAATAATAACGAGAAAAATAAAAATAAGAGGATACACAATATATAAACAAAGTAGAAAGAAATGTAGGATCTATGTATTTGGAATTATGAGTGGCTAATGGTTTTTTTAACGGTTTTGAATGTAATTTATTAACTCTAATATAGTGTTTTTAATATATATATATATATATATATATATATATATATATTGATTGGAAAGTATTTCCTTAAAATGTTTGAATTAAATTATCTAATAAATACAAAGAGTAGGAATAAATTTGAAGTTGTTAAATGTAAAAATTTATGAATCTTCTGTAATAAATGAAGAATCAATTATTAAATTGAAATTTTAGAATTTTTAAATTTAAAGAAATGATTTAGAATAAACTTGTTAGAATTCAATAACATAAGCAATCGAAATCATATCATAAGCAATAGAAATCATATGATCTTTAGAGAATATAAGAGTGAAAGAAATTTTATCTCAATAATTTCATGTACTATTATCTTTATATTTTATAAATTTTCTCTTGTGATATTTAATTTACAAATTCAATAATTAAGTGAAGAACAATATGTTCATATTAATTGTAAACATTTTTGTTTTCAAGTTTTAATTAGTACAATAGAAATTAAAAATCCCCTAATAGTGACTTGGTCCGCTTGTCCAATAGTGAATAACAAATTAATTATATTAATTGTATTTTTTTTCAAATTTTAATTAGTACGGTAAAAATTAAAATCTCCTAATAGTAACTTAGTGTGCTTGCCTTAAAATGTCAATATTAACTAATTCTTTAAACTGAGAAACAATTAATTCAATTATTATAAACATGTTTACTTGTACATTGTTAGGATCTAATCAAAATTAGCAAACATATTTTTGTACTTAATAAAAATTAAATTGCTCATATTGATTGTTTTTATTATACAGCTTTAATAATTAATTATTTTAATTGTAAATAAATAATAGTATTTTATTTATCACACAATTTTGTTTTAAATTAAGGAAACAATTAATATTATATTATTATATATTAATATATTTTTAAAAAAAATAATAACAATAATAATAATATATACTTTAATTTTTCTTAATCATAATTAGTTTTTAAACAATAATATTTTTAATATTTATTATTATTTTATTTTATTCAAATCTTAAAATTTTGTATAAATATAAATAATTAAAGCAAATATATTCCAAATGATTCAATGGTTTTTGAACAAAATATATTTAATAATTATTATTTATTTATTCAAATCTCAAATATTTGATAGATATATGAAATGATTAAAACTACTGTCTTTAAAATATATTTTAATTTTTTTATAATAATTATGTTTAAAAATGTCTAATTACAAATACACAAAGTTCAAGTGCATGTGAACATAAATACTCATAAAAATGAATATTCAAAATTAAATTTAGTATGGTACTAAATATTATAAAAATTGGTATTTTTATGTATATAAATATACCAAATGCAAATATATATAAAAAAAGGAATAACTTAAACCAATACGTGAATGTTTAAAAATATAATATCTCATAATATTTAAAAATGTAAAAGATTACAAAAAAAATAACAAGTATGCATTTAAATTCTGTAATTGTACATAATTACTGGGTTACATTTGTGAAACTCAATTAGCTGAGAAAATCAACAAATGCTGAACATGTCTTTCTCACCTTTAAATAAGAAAGGTGCAAACATTAAAATCTATTTAATTTAGGTGTTTTTTTTTTCTATTTCATTAATTTCCCTATCTCAGATAAAATTTATACATGGTGTTATTCACTTGTTTTTTTGATGGTCAATGACATTTTGAAATGCACCAGCCAATGCTCTTACTCTATTCCTTCTAGCTTCCAATTGTTTTCTTGCTTCCTCCTCAATGGCATCATTGGATATGGAAGTTTCAGCCTCTTTCTCCCCTTCCACCCCACCACTTCCTTCTACTTCCTTTGCTTCCTCAACTCTTTCTTTAACTTCATTCTCTGCAACCTTTTCTTCTTTCACTTCATTTTCTGCAACCTTTTCTTCTTTCACTTCATTCTCTACTTCTTTATCTTCTCCTTCTTCTTCCTTCCAATCTTTAACTTCCTCACTTGTTCCTTCTTCATTCCTCTCTTCTACTACCTCTACTTCATTCTTCCCCTCACTTCCATTATTTTCCTCTACAACCCCACTTTCTTTCTTTTCTTCCTCTTCTTTAACCTCAACTTCTTCCATTGTTGAATCCTCATCTTTTGAATGCCTCTCTATAATGTTGCATTCACTTTGGTTTGTCTCATCATTCTCTTTTTCTTTTTCTTCTTCCAAGACATTAGGAATGTCCTTCTCATCACCCTCTTGAACATGAGGCTCATCACTCGCCTCAAGCTTTTGCTTACACTCTTCATGATCATGATTATCCTCACACTCTTCAGGGCCATGTTCATGATTACGCTCGTGCTCTTCAGGGTCATGTTCATGATTATGCTCGTGCTCTTTAGGATCATGCTCGTGATTATGATCATGCGACTCTTCAAGACCCTGCTCGTCTTTATTTTCTGCATGATCATGGTCATGCGACTCTTCAAGATCCTGCTCGTGTTTATTTTCTGCATGATCATGTTCATGCTCTTCATGTGCATGCCCTTCGTGCTCATGCTCTTCATTATCATGCTGATGTTCATGATCTTCTTCACCATGCTCTTCATGATCAAGCTCATGCTCACGTTCATTTTCATGTTCAGAGTCAAGTACTTGATGTGTGAGATTCTCTATATTCTTCACATTTTCCACTTCTTCAACCACTTCACTTGTAGATTCCTTACCTTGTAGTCGAGTAGCATTGGTAGTCTCTGGAATTTTCTTTGAATGAGTTGTTACCTTTTTAGGAGTTGAAGTAGAAGCATTATTGCTGCTTTTCTTAACAGTCTTGCCACCTAATGATGGATTTCTCCCTCCTACTGAGGTCTTTGAAAGCCTATCTGGAGTAGGTTTTGAAGGGTTGAGAGAAGTTTTATTAGGAAGACTCGAAGCTCGAAGTTGTAGGGCTCTCTCCCGTGGACCAGGAGACACAAGGGCCCTATGTTGCCTTGAAGGAGAGGGTGAATGTGCTTGTTTTAATACCCTTGAAGATGATGATGGTTCCATGGATCTTCTTCTGTTTGGAGTGGGCTTGGTGGGAGCATCATTCCTAGGAAGCTTGAAGGAGGAGTGAGAATCAAGGAGTTTTGAGCTTATTGTGGGCTTAAGATAATTAGGGATTTGTTTCTCCGATGATGGGCTTGAAGTCACCTTGTTTGTTGAGGATGTCTTGGTTGGGTTCTTTTTGGTGCTTGTGGTGGAAGAATTTGAAGATGCAACCTTCTTCTCCTTCCCCACCACACTATTGTCTTTTATTTTTGTTGCCATAGCTACCTTACCTATAAATTTTTTCAAGATAACATGCATATTTTAGGACTCTTTGTTTCAATAACATATAAATTATGACTTCCTAAATCATGATTAGGATTCAATTCTATGTCTTATATGAAATTGTGACAAAAAAAATATTAAATAAAAATGAATTTGAAAGATAAATAATAATTAGTTGTTATATTAACTAAATTATATATATATATATATATTATTTCATATACTAAAACACTACAAGAAATAATAATATTAGCCTCCCAAAAAACCCATATAAAAAGTAAAAGGGAGACACTAAATGATACTTAGAGTGAGTTTAATGTCCCATTAAGTTAACACTAATAACTAATCCAAAGGTTGTTAATGAATTAGTGGAGACTATAGAGGACACGACTATTTCTTTTTTTTATGATTTTAGTGTCCGTTTAAAACTTATTTGTCCACACTATAATTAATATTTAATTTTATGTCTCAATTATGTAGGATTTGGGGACACTAATAATGTACTTGATCCTCACTTTTTTTTCAGCTAATTACAATTTTTCTTGTAGTGAAAAAAGTATTGGTAAAGTTTATAGCTAAAAATTTGATAGCCAACTTAAATATTTATTTATAAATTTTATTAATAATAAAATTTATTCTAAATATAAATAAATTTTTAATCTCTAAAATAAAATCTAATTTATTCTAACTAATTATTTTCTTGTTATCGTTTTTGTTGTACAATATTAATTTCGAGAAAAAGTTTCATAAGACACACACATTACAATCTATTAAAGAAATATTGAAAAAATCTTGAAGCTCTCTTAAATTATTTAAGAGTTATATTATTCATAAAACACTATTTTTTTTCTCTCAAACTCTTTCCTTATATTATCAACCACCTTACCACACTCTCTTTTATTTGTCTTTGTTTTTGTTGTATAAAAAATTGTGTAAATATAATGTAATTTCTCTTTACTTGGTTGTTGTGCAAATCAAATTCTTTCTCATTTCTCAATGTAGGATATTTTACTGCATAATAATTATCTCCAAGAAATTTTAAGTGGTAACAATCTATATGCATACGAGGATTCAATCAATTTTCAACATTTTTTTTTTAAAAAGGATAAAACCCTAAATAGAACATGCTGAAGATAATGTTACAAGTATTTCTCCTTTTCTTGTACTTAATTTGTGGAGTAAATTTTACTCTTTCATGAATTGTGAAAATTTTAGTAGAAATCAGTGTTGTAAAATGGTGCGTACAAATAGTTTTATTTTTTCTTATAACACAAGGGATAATGAACCATACAAATCGTAATTATCGATGCTTTCATGAAACTAGTTGAAAAACTTTATTTTGCAAGCTAAATGATTATGCTTTTATAATTGTTTTTATTGTAAATTAAGCCAATATATGGCGATATTATCAAGAGGAAAAAGGGTTTAATCCAATCGCATCTGATAGATCATAACACATGAGCACAATTAATTAAAAAGTATTTACAATAAATGATAAAAAAAAAACTCAGAAAAATAAACGAATGGAATAACATGAAAAGTCTACTCCAACTTTACCCAAAAAAAAAACTATTCTAACTCCACCAAAATAAGAAACGTTCCTGAAAATAAGAAAGTTTGTCATAATTGAACATCTAAGCTCATTATTACATATTCCTTCTTTGCTTCCAAAATCCTCCAAATTAATGTATTATCGTGCCAATGTTTGTTTTTAATTACTAACGAATTCATTGTGAATGAAAAGAAGATGAAGAGATATTTTTAGTGAAGTATTATAATAAATTAATCATCATGTATGGAATATGGAAGGTTTTAAAAATAATACATGTTCCTTCAAAATGCAAAGAGAAGAAAAACAACTAATGGGCATGTGGCACAATGATTAGCTTACACTTCTTTTTTGGTGGCAGGAGAAGCAAGCAATATTCAAGAACTCGATGCAAATCGAAGTTAAAAAAGGAGTAAATTTACAACAACCAAAGCAGAGAAGATTCAGGTTCAGAAAACGTACCTTGATAAAAGAAAGTTCATGGAAGAGTGAATTGGTGGGCACATAGAGGATCATTGCTTTGGAAGATGAGAATATATGAAGAAAGAGGTAAAACAAAAAAAGAAAATGATTGGATGATAAAAATCAGAAAAAAAGGGAATTTTGATGCCTAAAATATCACAAAGAAGCGTAAATTTTGCACAAACTTTAAGGTGGTAAAGGTGTTTGTGAAAGTAGCAAAGGTTTTTTCATCGATCAAAACAATGAATTGTCTTATTTTATCAGACAAAGCTGTGAATGAGTGACCGAAATATCTGGGTTCGAGAGTTGACCTTTTCCATTATAAACCAAAACAAATTAAAAAGAAAAAAAGTGTTTTCAGAAGTCATTTTTCTTCAAATGTTAGCTTGGAATATATGCATTGTATCTATTGTTGTGTAGATGTTCTAAGTCTAATATGGATCACTCACGATGTTTCACGTTATCTATTTGTAGACAGCTAATGAAAAATATTAATCACCTCATTAGCTTTTAATTTAAAAATTAAAATCTGTTTCGTGATTATGAAAGATAGTAACAAATAACAAATAAAATATGTTGAAAATGAAAAATGATAAATAACTTTTATAATCAATAGTGAAAGTTAGCTTTCCCATTTAGAATCACTCTATTTTATTTTAATCCAACTCATTATTCTAAACTTTTTAACTACAAATTATTGTCTTAAACTTAATAATTCTTAAATAATTTGTTGGAATCCAACATCAACTAGAGATGATGACATTTCATTGTATATAAATGAATGTAAATTTAATTTCATGAGCCGATTTTATAAAGTCTACTTCGTAATATAGTATCAGAGTCTTTTCGAGTCTATTTTAACGAGTGTTTGTTGACCTTATCAGGTCACTCGCTATTAGACTGTTATCGGACCATCCATAATATGTTATCATACGCATGAGTTGTCACTCTTGACGTTTCTTGATAACTAATGTAATAAACATATTTTTTAAAGGTGGTGGGACAAAATTCCAAATAACCTATAACTTTTTGTATATTGTTGTTAGTTTGAACAATGTATTAGGAAACAGAATATAAATATTAGTGGTAACTACATAGTATTATTATTTTAGTGATAATTTAAGCTATGTTTAAACAAGTTGATTGGGCCTGGCCCAAGTAGAGATGACGTGATGTGGGCGGTTACAGTGTAAAGCCGGAGAATTGTGGTGGCATTGCATTTGGCAGCATGTAGAAACCTTTTCAAAAAAAATTCATTCATTTTTTTGTCGTTAATAAACACTGTGATGTGAGAATTGAGAAAGGTCACTGTCTATTATATTTCCATTCAGATTTATTAGAAAATACTCATACGCAACTGAGGATTAAAATTTATAGTCAGAGAGAGACATGTGATTTACTCTATTTTTTCTGTGATTGGGTTAGAAAATAGCATGGCCTCACAATATTTATTTATTTTCAGTTTTTGCTTAAGAATTTACACATTTTATATGTGTGGACCGTTGGAACCAGACTTATTGGCACCTGAATCCGAAAACAATATTCTCTTCTAACTAGAATTGAAATAAGATAAATAGAAATTAGTATAAGTTAAATATACAAAAAAATTAGATATGTACTAGAACGAGTGACTTGGGCAGGTACTTTATCACTCAACTAATCAATCATGATGAGAATGTCACATGATGACACATGATCGACTGATCCTTGGCGACGAGCTATAGATTGATCAAGTCAGCAGGGTTAATTCACGATTAAGGGTTGTTTAGCACAACCCTAAACATGAACCAACCTCCTAATATGATCCACTAATGAATACACATTAAAGTAATATAAATAACACGAATTTTAAAAACCAGATACGTCATTATCTACAGTACTGACTTCAGCGTTGGAGTACCTTCTACAGGTATCATCCCCGCCTGTGAAGTCAGACGATCAAGAGAAAGAAAGAGAAACAAAAAAACTTGAAAAAAAAATCTAAGGTAGAAGCATCAACAATCGTTTTCGTGAAATAAGATAATATCAATGTTAATTATAATTTACATGCTAATGTATATTATTATTATAATATTTATGTTGTAGCTAAAAATGCGGAAAATCTTGATTATGGGGGTAACCACGTTGGAGGCTTAGGTGTAAGAAAGCATTTGCAATTAATGGGTGGGAAGTTTGGTGGAACCCACGAAGCAGCACCATGAAAAATGTTGGCCTTGAAGAGAAAATGGTTTTGTTGGTGAAGAGAAAGGTTCTGAGTTGGAAGTGTGTTGGGTTGAGGCTCACTCACCACACCCATAAGTATGTGGTGGCTAAGGGCAACCATAGTGGAGGAAGCCAAATTGTGCATTATTGTTTGGTTTGATTTTAAATACACACATTAATGTTGTGTATTGAATGGAGTGAGTGGTCAAAATTGGGCAGTGCCTACCCCACTGATTTGTTTTGTGGGTGATTAATTTGGCTATTGGCATGTAGCCAGATAGATAGGGTTAAACTTATCTAAGTAATTAGCTATGAAACAAGAGCCAAATGAAAACAAAGTATATCTAACAAAAGAGTTACATCAGGAAGTGAGAGTGGTGGAGGTTACACTTGGCTTACATGCAACCACTCAAACTTTAGCCTCTGTTTTTTTTTTCATTGGATAACTTTTCTTTCTGTTGTTTCCAATCTCTGCATACCTACCCTTCTTCTTCTTATGCATTTCTTATACTTTTTTGAACTCCACACCTTCTTTGATAAGATAGCACTATACAGTAAGAGTTGACCAGCTCACTTTTTTAATTAATAATTAGCTTGCAATATGATAATTGAGACTGCTTACACTATGGTCCCAATTCCTGTTGAAAAATGTTACTTTCTATGACATAATTAAAAGTATCAATTTACATATTCTTTTTTTAAAAATTACTTTTCAATATAAGTTCATATTTCCTTAACAAAAGAAAAATCTGCTTTTAGTTGTTGTAATAAGAAAATTCACTTAGTTCTCAACATATAAGGACTTACTACTATTTGTAATGGTTAAGTAGAGATATAAGTTAAAAAGTTTTACACATAGTTTATGGATATTTATTTAATGTTCTATTGAATGTCCTCTTCAATTTTATTTTATTTTACTTGAGGGACTATTCTTTTGGGAGGATGAATCTATCCAAATACAAATAAAAGCATTACTTTTATTATTTTAAAATTTATCTGACTTTTGATTAACTTTTATACCGTCATCACATTGTGTTTGAATTAGAGAAGAGATTCGAATAAATTTGAGAAAGTGAATGTACGATATTTTAGAGGATGTGTGATATTGTTTAGATTAAGAGATGTTAAAATGGAGTTGTAAATATGGTTTATTAAACTTTATAAGTGATGTGAAAGTTGATAGAGAATTTAAAAATTATTTTAAAGGTATAAAATTTAAGTTTATAAATTTACTCTCATTATTAAAATATAATTGAATAATTAATATGATATGTAAAAATTGGAAATTATTACATAAAAATAAATAATAGAAATAATAAAATATTTTAAAAAATATAATACAATTTTGTTTTATATTAAATTAAAATAATATTATTAAATTGAAAAAATATATACATTTATTAATTTATATAATTATATATGCTTTTGTATATATTATAATTTTCTTTTATTATTATTATTATTTATAATTATATGTTGTTATTAAAAGTATAATTAAGTAGTTTTATTAGATAAATTTATGTAATATTTAATACATTAATCTTGTATTTTGTATATTGTATATCTAATTATAATAATAATGATAATAATAATAAAAATAATTAATATTATTAATAGTTTGAATAGTTAATATTTTTTATATTTAAAAAAGTTTCGCAACATTTCACATTAATTTAATTTAGATGACATGACTTATTGAGAAAGTAATGCACACATCCGCACATATCCACACATATACAGTTATATATATATATATATATATATATATATATATATATATATATATATTTTGTAAAACTCTATAAAAAGGGAACTTCTCTTTGTTTTTATTTATGTTATTTTTATATCACTCTTACAATAAAGATATGTTTTCCCTTTTTATAGGGTTTTACAAAAACTAAAATAACAAATTGTATATATAATTGTACATGTGTGGATATGTGCATTACTTTCTTAATATGACTTAACAAATTGAGTTTCGCAACATTTCATATTAAGAAGTAAATTTTAAACTTAACTCAATTTGTTGAATTGTTTATGTTTTGACAGATAATTGGACACCAATAAGCCGTGAACATTTCATATAAGAAAACACAAAACCTTAAGACAATGAGTATGCAAGTCTTCTTTCTTATGTACTACTATTCAGACTCTTTCATACTCCACTAGTAATACTTTCATAAACTTGTAATGTGAAATTTACACTAACTTATTGTTTTTCTTTTTCTCAAGGTTTATAGAAGAAAACTTGTTTAAATGAATTCGTATCACGTTTGGAAGTGCTTAATACTCTCTTCTTTTCCTTTTAGATTTTATTCAAGTTTTTTTTAGAAATCAAGAAATATAACAAATTTTACATTACAATATACATATATATAAATTAATTAAAAATAGATAAATTGTAACATATAAATGACAAAAGAGTAACAAACATTATGTACAACTTGAAAATGACAATTAAAAATAAAATTCTTTAAAAAGTATGACATTTATAATAGTATAGTAGATTATGTTGTTGTACACGGTTAATTATATAATCTCATTTTTATGCATTCTTTATTGTTATTGTATATCACTCTTACAACAAAGACATGTTCCCATTTCTATAGGGTTTACAACAACTAAATTAACTAATTGTATATGTGTGGATATGTGCAGATATGTGCATTACTTTATCAATATAACTCAACAAATTGAGTTATACAACATTCCATATTAAAAAGTAAATTTTAAACTTAACTCAATTTTTTGAATTGTTTATGTAAGAAAATGATGCATAATTAGACACTAATGAGCCATGAACATTTCATAGAAGAAAGTGAAAAATCATTTCTAACTCAAAACCTTAAGACAATGGGTATGCAAGTTTTCTTTATTATATACTACTGTTGAGACTCATTCATACTCCACCAGTAACACTTGCATAAACTTGTAATTGTAATGTGAAATTTATACTAACTTATATTCTATAACACCAACTTGTTGTTTTTATTTTTGCAAGGTTTATAAGAAAAAAAACTTGTTTAAATGGACTTGTTATCACGTTTGGAAGTGCTTAATACTCTCTTTTTTTCCCTTTTAAATTTTATTCAAGTATTTTTTTTAAAAAAAATCAATAAATATAACAAATTTTACATTACTATATATACATAAACTAATTTAAAAATAAGTAAATTATAAAAATATAAATGACAAAAGAGTAATAAATATTATGTAGAACTTGAAAATGATAATTAAAAATAGAATTCTTTAAATAGTATGACATTAATAAAGGAAGGAAAGAAATACTTTATATATATATATAAAGAAAAAGGAAGGAAGAAAGTGCAAGTAGATCGGAACATAAATAAATAAATGACTGAAAGTATTGGTCATTTAAGTAAATAAAAAAATTTAGAAGCTTACAGTATGATATTTTATGTAATCTGGTAGGTGAAATAGTATTATAGATTGTGTTATTGCACACAGTTAATTATATAATCTCATTTTTATGCATTATTGTTATTGTATATAACTCTTACAATAAAAATATGTTTCCCTTTTTATAGAGTTTTACAACAACTAAAATAACAAATTGTATATGTGTGGATATGTGTTGATAGGTACATTACTTTCTCACTATAACACAACAAATTAAGTTTCACAACATTTCATATTAAGAAGTAAATTTTAAACCTAACTCAATTTGTTGAATTGTTTAAGTAAGAAAATGACGAATAATTGGACATCAATGAGCCATGAACATTTCATATAAGAAAGTGAAGAATCACTTCCAACTCAAAACTTTAAGACAATGGGTATGCAAGTTTTCTTTCTTTTCTATTATGTTCAGGTTCATTCATACTCCACTAGTAACACTTGCATAAACTTGTAATGTGCAATTTACACCAAATTGTTGTTTTTATTTTTTCAAGGTTTATAGACAAAAAAACTTGTTTAAATGGATTTGTTAATTATCACCTTTGGAGGTGCTTAATACTCTCTTCTTTCCATTTAAAATTTTATTTAAGTTTTCTTTTAGAAATCAAGAAATATAACAAATTTTACATTACAAAATATATATATATATAATATATATATATATACATAAATTAATTAAACTTGAAAATGATAATTAAAAATAAAATATTTTAAAAAATATGACATTTATAAAGGAAGGGAATAAGTATTTATATATATATATATATAAACAAAAAAAGAAAGGAAGGAAATGCAAGTAGTCTGGAACATTGCTAAATAAATAAATGATTGAAAGTATTGGTTGTTTAACTAAATAAAAAAATTTAAAAGCTTATAGTTATGCTCTTTTATGGAATCCACTAAGTTGAAATAGTATAATAGATTATATTGTTATACACTGTTAATGATATAATCTCATTTTTATGTATTCTTTATTATTATTGTTTATCACTCTTACAACGAAGGATATTTCTCTTTTATAGGGTTTTACAAAAACTAAAATAACAAATTGTATATGTGTGAATATGTACGGATATGTGCATTACTTTCTTAATATAACTCAACAAATTGAGTTCTACAACATTCCATATTAATAAGTAAATTTTTAACCTAACTCAATTTGTTAAATTGTTTATGTAAGAAAATGACGGATAATTGGACACCAACGAGTCATGAACATTCCATTTAAAAAAGTGAAGACACCACTTCCAACTCAAAACCTTAAGACAATGGGTATGCAAGTCTTCTTTCTTATGTACTACTATTCATGCTATTTCATACTCCACTAGTAATACTTGCATAAACTTGTAATGTAAAATTTACACTAACTTATATACTATGACACCAACTTGTTATTTTTATTTTTTTCAAGGTTTATAGAGAAAAACTTGTTTAAATGGATTCATTATCACTTTTGGAAGAGCTTAATACTCTCTTCTTTCTTTTTTAAATTTCATTCAAGATATTTTTTTAGAAATCAAAAAATATAAAAAAATTTACATTACAATATACATATATATATATATAAATTAATTAAAAAAATATGTAAATTGTAAAAATATAAATGATAAAAGAGTAACAAACACTATGTAGAATTTGAAAATAATAATTAAAAATAAAATTCTTTAAAAAGTATGACATTTATAAAGGAAGAAAATAAGTACTTTAAATATATATATATATAAAGAAAAAGGAAGAAAGGAAGTGTAAGTAGACCGGAACATAAATAAATAAATGACTGAAAGTATTGTTTAGGGTTTAGGGTTTGTTCGTTTAAGAAAGAAACAATATAATAGATTATGTTGTTGTGCACAGTTAATTATATAATCTCATTTTTATGTATTTTTTATTGTTATTGTATATCACTCTTACAATAAAGAGATGTTTCCCTTTTTATAGGGTTTTACAAAAACTAAAATAACAAAATGTATATATAATTGTATATGTGTGGATATGTGCATTACTTTCTCAATATGACTCAACAAATTGAGTTCCACAACATTCTATATTAAGAAGTAAATTTTAAATTTAACTTAATTTGTTAAATAATTTATGTAAGAAAATGACGAATAATTAGACACCAATTAACCATGAACATTTCAGATAAGAAAACGAAAACATCATTTCCTATTCAAAACCTTAGAACAATGGATATGTAAGTCTTTTTTTCTTATGTACTATTCATGCTCATTCATACTCCACTGACTCTTCATAAACTTCTAATGTAAAATTTACGCGAACTTATAAATCCTCTTTGATATGTAGGATTTAAAAGAAATAAAACTTATAAAAGATTTGGTAGTTTTATATTATTTTTTTACAAAATAAAAAAGATAATGTCCAAAAGTTGTTATATATAATATTAAGTATGTAATAATATATTAAAAAAGTGATAAATATAAATGAAATATGGATAATAGTAGATTCCTACAGAGGTTTGAAATAGGAATGGGAATGAGAGTGGCTTTCCATTCCTTTCTTGCGCCCACCAAATAAGCCTCACATTGGTTACTCCTACCCAGGTTCTTTGAGTGTGACACTACATTCAATCCACACCCTCCATTTTTAAACGCTCCAGATCTCCTTCTCTCGCTCTTCAACTAGGACGGCGACACAACGACCCATTTCGTTTTTTTTCCCCTTCAGGTTTCGCTCCCTAACCATAAAAAAAAATAAAAAATAAAAAAAAGCTTATTATTAAAACAGCTTCATTGGATTAGAATACTGAACATTGCTTCTCTCCTTCTCTCTGCATCAAACCTCTTATCATACTCTTTTCTCTCTTCTCTGTTCCTTCCACCTTTCAGACGCAACAAACACAAGGTAGTAACCGAATTCAAAAAAATTTGTCTCTGATCAAGCAATTCTAGTTTGTTTATTGTTTTTCAATCAATCTTAATTGAAAAAAAATAGATGGTTTAAATTTGTTTGTGTGTATCAGTTTTCTTGGTATTGGTCCATGGCCGTGTGTATATATATATATATATTTTTTTTTTTAAATATTAAAATGAATTTTATGAACTGAGTTTTAATTTTGGTGGTAAAAATTGGAATTAATGGATGTAAATGTTTGGTTGTGTGGAGAATAGGAATAGGAATAGGAATAGGTGGAGGTGGGATTTTTATTTTAGTATTTAGGTGAATTGATTGGGATTGGGATTTGGATTGGAATTGGAGTGAGTATGGTCAATGGTGTGGTTAGTGTTGAGCTTCTTTTCAGCGCTGAAAAAGCGGAGATGGAGTTTCTGTGATTGTGTGGAGAATATTTGATGCAAACCTTCGTCCTTTCAAAACGAAGCGTCCTTCCACTTTTTGTGGAATCAACCCTTCAAGCCTCCCTTTTACCCTTTTTCTTCTTCCTTTCTCGTTCCTTCACTTATTGTTGTTCTTTCACTCTTAAAATCATGTTCCTTTTTCGAGTTTTCTGGTTATGTGGAATCGACTGGTTTTGAGGATTTGGGCTTCTCTGATTCCTCTTCAGGAATGTTACTTTGCTTTTTGACTGGTCGTGGTTCTGACGGCTGGTTCATCGTGTATTGGTTTGTTATTTTCTGTTTCACTTCCTTTTTGAATTGTTCTGGATGAAGGTTTGTGTTTCAGGTTTTTTTTGTAAAGTTAAGAATGAAAGGATAATCATCATGCTTAGATGTCGCACTTGGTGGTTCACGGGAAAGTGAGAAAAAAAAAATGAATAAACTCTGTTGGAGTTGGAGAGCCTTTATTTTAATGTATTTCTTGGAACGCTAACCATATGAGATTAGATTTTATATATTTATTCTGTTAAACTGTTTTCTGTTTTTCTGCGTATTTGTTTTATCCCTTGTTAACCATTTTTTTTTTCACAAATGCAATACTTTTCAATATTACATGTTTTCTTTTACTTCTCGACATGTTATTTAATTCACTTGCTTCGGTGTAATTGCAATTCCCTGAGCATGTATTTGATTGAAAATTCAAAATTTAATAAATTGATTCTGCTGAATCTACGATAATATCCTGAGATGAGAAAGAAATCTCTCTAAGGATGATTTTGGCGTGAGAATAGTTTTAGTGTTGTAACAATGTTTCACATTGATTGAGTTTTCTAGTCAAAGAGCTTTCTAAGTGCTTACTGAGATTGCTGCTTTTACCTCCTTAACACACCACGATCGTGTTAACAATGACTGTCTTATGATCCCTGTTTCATCTTTATAAATTGCTGAAAATATTTCTTTTCCCCCTTTCACTTAAATTCCAAGTACTACAATATTTTCTGTAAGGGCTTTGTTTAGCTTCAATTGAAGCTCCTCTTTAAGAATCTAATCAAATATGCCCTATAATTCCAATTTTCAAGTAATGCAAATGTATTTTAACTGTGTTATTCAGCTAAAATTATTTATGGAGATTATAAAGAAGGTATCGCTGTGAATAAATTTCGATATTGTATATAAGATAAGTTTGTAGATATTAGTGGGAAACTGGCCTATTCCTTGATGGTATCTGAACCCAAATTTATGGACCATGGGTGCTGTGTCTTGTCCAGTCTATATGTTGTTGCTTGAATTGAGTTCTCCACATAAATAATTGCTATCAAGATACTTGCAAAATTATTGTCTTGTACTATATATTAAGCTTTTGACAATCGTGTGTCGTGTTGGAATTTTTTATCATCTAATAGACCTTGATAACGTGTTACAGATTTGAAGGCAGTACGCCATTGATGGATGAATATTCTGGTAAAAGAGTTATTGATGGGATGGTAGTCCCTAGAAAGGGGGTCGGCCATGTGTTTAGAGACACTGCTAATGCTAAAGATCGAAATGGTCAGGTGTGCAGCCGCCTTACTTGCAGTAGCAGAGTCAACACCTCTAAAGGTGCTCAAAATGGTTCTTCTGAAAAAGGAAAATCTTTGAAACCTTCTATCCAATCTTCTTCCGCTGGAAAGGAAGCAGTTGGAAGTTCCTCTAGAACTTTTTCCAAGACTAGTAGCCCTGGAAAACCGCTTATAAAGCCTCGGAAAAAATCATCATCTCAGTTAGAGACAGATTCATCTGAAACTAGTAGTGTGCAGGATGAATCAGAAGTTTCAAAACTCGCCCCTCCCCCTGAAAAAAGCCAGACAGGGCTTCAAGCTGAAATGGAAAGTACAGTGTCTGGTACTGTCATGATGGAAGTAGGAAGCTCAACTGTAGTATCCAATTCAAGATCTCGGAGGAATTTTCATCCAAAGCCTGGAATTAACGGTCAGGAAATTAAAAACACTGGTCCAGTGATGCGTGCTGGTACCAGTAGGTATGGACTGAGGAACCTCAAATGCAACTCTATTTCTGATGTCCTCCCTGCCGGCTGTTCGCCTTCAGATTCAACCCTTAACAGAAGGAAGGATATGATAAAAAAGAGGAATTGTGAAGGGGAAGGTAGTTCCTCTGCTAGAGGGAAGAAAATGAGTGGGTCTTCATTAGAAGGGCGGAATTCTGGTTCCAGAAATGGCATATCTATTTCTGATTCAAGAATATCTAGGAATGCTCCTCCTCACAGGGACAGGTCTGACAGCAACATGGCACCAGTTAGAACTCGAAAATCAATTAGTGGTCATGCCAGGGGAAGGCTTTCTAGCCAAGGAAATGCAAATCCCGTGTCACCCAATCAGTCCCCTGTCACGATACCTTCTTTGCCTCATTCTGGTGGTCGTAATGCTCCTGGTGTATCACATCGTACTTCTGTAGATAGTTCCTTAAGTTGTCCAAGCTCTCATAGTAGACCGGGTACTGGCAGTGAGGAGTTATATGGTGTTATGCCTGGATCTCCTTCAGAATATGGCCTCACTCATTCTATAATGAATCTGGATAGCTTTCGGCGGCGTTACAACGTGGATAGTATTGCTGAGGTAGCTTTCACTATTAACATGAGAATTACATTTTATTTTATCATGGTCTTTGCTGTGAGTTTATAAAGTTAATTCTTCATAATTTATTTAGGTATTGTTGGCACTTGAGAGAATTGAACACGATGTTGAGCTAACACATGAGGTAAATCCCGACTAAAAAATTATTTGATGAAATGTACCAGTTATTTGATGCATTCATTTGGCGTCTTTGCAGCAAATTCGTTTACTGGAATCCAACTTGTTCCTTACTGGGCTTAACTTCTACGATCCACACAGAGACATGCGATTGGACATTGATAACATGTCTTATGAGGTTTGTTAATGTCATAAGTTGCTACAATACAGCTTGCTATATTTGTTTGCTTGTTTCCTCTTTATCTACTGTGGTTTGACAGTTCTGTGATTACCAACGATTTGGATGAAAATATGCTTTTAAATACATGCTATTGAAACAACATAGAGGATTATAACGTAATTTTGAGTTCTGTTTATTGGTAGTACGTTACTTCAGCTTTTGAGGGAATGGTTTGAATTTAACTGAATTGCTGGAAATGGCTTTGAGAAGGGATTTTATCTTTGTTATTGCATGCAGTTTTTCTTCTTCTATATTTTATTTTCTAATCATTCTCACCTCCGAAAATTTTCTGGGAATGACAGCAACTGCTGGCTCTGGAAGAGAGGATGGGTTCTGTGAGCACAGCTCTAACAGAGGAAGCGCTATCAGACTGCCTAAAGAAAAGTTTCTTCCAGTCCTCACCCTCTGAAACTGCAGTTGACAGTGGCAATGAAGCCAAGGATGATACCAAATGCAGCATTTGCCAGGTACTTTTCTCTCTCGTTAAATAAAGTGCTTTTGGGCCTTTCTTGGCAAAGTTCGTGTCATTAAGCAGCATCATCATGGCTCTAAGCTTTTTGTACATGATGGATTTATGATCTACCTGCATCCTGTGTGATTTGATTCCAGCAGAGCTAAATTAAATGTTGGTTAGCAAAAGGGTCTGCCGCATTCTGTCCAATTGAAACTAGTATTTTTTTGGTAAAGGTTTATAAAGCATATCTTTTTGGTGTAAGGTTCATATAATAATTTAATACACACATTTCCATTCATTGGAAAAAGGTAGTCCGGACTAACAGTTGCCTCTCTCAAACTGATATGCACTTAATTGACTTGACTTGTAGGAGGAATATGTGGTTGAGGATGAATTGGGGAGTTTGCATTGCGAGCACATGTATCATGTGGTTTGCATACAGCAGTGGCTTCGGCTGAAGAACTGGTGCCCTATTTGCAAAGCATCAGTGGGACTGTCAAATTCATTCCCATCTCAATGATTATAAGTTGCAATGTTAGGCCAGACGAGGGAGACTGATTTCTTTGTACCCCTCATTCTGTTCATTTTTTTCTTCATCACTTCTGTACAAAATGCAGTTGTTCTTTTCTTATTTTTATTGCTCTTTTGTACATAGCCAATATTTTCATCCCCCTTATACAATAATCCAAGCCACTGGCTTGATAGACTGGAACTTCTTTGTTAAGCTGCAGGTGCAATATCTTATAGCCCTCCTCTTACCTTGTTTTTTTCCAGTTCATACATAAGAAGCACTAAAGAATTTGAAGGAAAGTAAAGTGTAGGCAAGGAAGTTGTTCTTTCTCTTTCATTATAGTACAACGTTTGTTGCAACTAAGGAACTTTTCAATAGTGGGGCTAAGCTTTAGAGGCAGCTTCTTTAGTTTTCACATAATAAAAGATGTTTTTGCGATCTTCTCAACTGAATTTTCAGAAAATAAAAATATTTTTTTTTATAAGGAATTACTAATTTACCTAATGCTAAATAGGCAGAACAAATAGATTTTAAAAGAATTAATAAATGCAATGCTTCTCTTAGAAGAATTAATAAAAGTGTGAAAGTAATATATATATATATATATATATACTTTTTAAATAATATTGCATCTTTAACCTGTCTTTAACACTCTAATAATAACGATATTTTATATTTAAATTCAATATGAAAGTTCAGTTTGAACCCAACTATAAAAAGACTTATTAGGAATTGATACCTAAGATACACGTGTACAATGTTAGATGATGTTTATGTCCTACTATAAAGAATTTTTCATTTTCAACCATTCATTGTTGTGGAAAAAAAAAACCTGTAACAGCATGTTTTTCAATATAGGATCAGGGAGAGAGGTTTTAAGGAAAAAATAAATATCTTTTTCGCTTTTTGATCTTTGAAGGAAAAAGGTTATGAAAATGACTGTTTGGTAAGATAGATTGAGAAGTGAAAGAAAGTGTACTGTGTTGCACATGAAATGATGTAAAAAGATGTAGAAAAATAACCAAACCTACAGTTTGTTCTAAACAATAAAAAATACATAAAAAAAATTATATAATTAACATAATCCATTATACTATTTTACATATGGGATTACATAAAATAACATAACTGTAAATTTTTTAATTTTTTTAGTTACTTAAATTATCAATATTTTCAGTCATTTATTTATTTATGTTCCAGTCTACTTGTATTTTCTTTATAATTGTCATTTTCAAATTCTACATTATGTTTATTACTCTTTTGTCATTTATATTTTTACAATTTACCTAATTTTAAATTAATTTATATATATATATATATATATTGTAATGTAATTTTTTTATATTTCTTTTACTTTTAAACAAACTTTAATAAAATTTAAAAGGGAAAGAAGAAAGTGTTAAGCACTTCAAACAAGTTCTTTTTTCTATAAAATTTGAAAAAATAAAAATAACAAGATATTTTTTCATGAATAAAATTAGTTCATAAAAAAATTATAAGAAAACATTTATAAACTATTTTATGTAAAAATTAATTCCAATTTATAATGAAACTAATTTTAGCTTTTTCAGTAAATATTCATAAATAAGGTTTACCAACCAAATGCTAACTAAAAAAAATTGAAGAGTCATGCCCACATTAAAAAAATTATCTACTCCTAAAATTGTAGAAAATAAACTACTTTGTTGATTAATTCAATCATTACTTATATTTACTTATATTGAATCTTAAAGTTAAAATAATTTGCAAACATTATTATATAGGGCAAAATAGGTCATTCTTACTTAGCTAGATAACTCTAGATATCAAAACTAATTTTTGTTTCATTCTCACTAAGTCTTAAATTCATATTTGAGTGTCCACACAATACTTAAGTGGCATACACTTGCTAGAATTCTTTCAACAAGTTTCAAAGCTTCAACCACAGCTCTATAATGACACTCGAACGACTAATCATCGTTTGAGTCTCTTGACATGTGTGCACGAACCTTCAAGTTTGCATAACTTATGCACACTGTCACCAACCTCACTTGAGTGATTGAGGAGAGAGTTGTCTTACTCTCTCTATCCCGGTAAAGTTACAAATTATTGCATGAGTTACATGTTATCTTTTGAATTACATATGTCATCACTTAAGTATGCACACTATAATTTTACACACCACTTGGACTTGTCTTTACTGATGACACATAATTTCACATAATGTACATGGACAAATCATCGGCTGCAGACACAATCTAGGAAGTCATGTGTGAAGTTCACAGCTTCCATATCCTGACACTGGTTGTAAAGGAGTAGCAGTGTAAAACCTCCTTACTGTGAAATTCGCTGACATAAATAAACAAACTAAATGCATCTGATCAGAAAGACAAATGGCGGTATCCGAATAGAATTATTGTAAGAACAGTACAAAAGTTTCTGTTGCTTAAGATTTCTTGCAAGTCATACTTATATTTTCCTTGAAAGATTATGAAATATGATTCAGCAGGAGGGATGCAAATATTGCCTTTTTGACAGCATAAGTGTTACTATGTTTGCCAAAATCAACAAAATGGAATGACAAAATAAATGAGGGAATTAATACTATACAGATGTCCAAGAATCAGACATTAAACCAGTAGCATTGAACTGCGCAGTCTCACATTCAACTGATAACAGAGTATGTGATCACAGACAACTGTTTTTTATATGAATACCTAATATTTAAATTAACATAGCAAGAAACAAGAATGAAAACATTTTATGGTACTAGACATGGCCTACCGCTACTCGCTGCACTAAGAATCACTATAATTTAGGAGAACATCAAATGCATTACATATTTTCGTTCATTTTGATTTTACATTTTATCAAGACATACTATTTTCTTGTATGAAAGGATGAGACACTAATTCGCTTCTTCCCTCATTTGTTCCTAACTCTTAGGGTGTGTTTGCTTCCAAGTGGGAGGAGGGAGGGGGGAGGAGGGAGGGGGTGTTTTTTGTGTTTGTTTCCATGGTTTTGAGAATGGGGGAGAGGATGGGGGAGAGGGTGGAGGGATTTTTTCATTCTTCACAAAATGAAGAGATTTGTGAGGATTTAATAGGATTGTTGCATTTTACCAAAATACCCTTATACATGTATTTTATTTTAATATATAAAATTAAATATTACATAAATTTATTTATTATTTATAATTTTAAAAATATTTAATTATACTATTAATAACAACATATAATTATAAATAATAAAATAAAA
>Ga0123342_1003038_pt1 | contig 27374 bp, 15 predicted proteins | sample Turbeawhitnodule_FD_89960 | JGI IMG/M metagenome (GOLD analysis project Ga0123342, IMG submission 89960) | Root nodule microbial communities of legume samples collected from Mexico - Turtle bean Mexico white nodule | ecosystem: Host-associated > Plants > Roots > Nodule | place: Mexico: Nepantla...
CGCCGTGTCGTTTCTTTGCAGGTTCTTGAAGTAGATCCCGAAGAGGAACGGAGGTGAGAAGCGGTGCGCACGTCGATCCCTTGACGAGGCATTCTCCAGCGCTCCGGTCAACAGGCAGGATCAAAAATCTTCCCACACACTGTAAACAAATTAAATGCATTTTATGATTCTGAAAACACTAAATATTATATACTCTGTAATTGTTTGAGGTTCTTTTATTGAAATCAAAGATTTTTTTTTAATGCAATTTCAAGTGATTATTTATTATATTTCTTTAGGTTTTCTTATTTTAATGTATAATTATGTATTTTTGATAAAATTTAATTTTGACGAAAAATGTAAGCTTAATTTTAATTTTGGTTTCGGTTTTCTTTTTCATGTAATTATAGTTACTTAATTTTAAATATTCGTAATTTTTGGTTCAAAAATCCCTTATTTTTTAGTTACATGTAACTTTGTTGAATTTTCAGATTAATTATACGCAAAATTTCTATTATTTCAAAACTAAATTGTGTAAAAGATTAAAATTGTGTAAAAAGAAATGCAAAAACTAAAATTATGGAAGAAAAAAAATAACTAAAATTGCAGATAATTAAAAAACATTAGGATCAAAATTTCAATTAATCCTAAAATATATTAATTAAAAATTTCATATTTTTATTAGTCAACACTTTTATAACTCAAATTTGCTATTTAAAACTTTCGTACTCCCTTTTCGTTCTGTAGTCTCTATTACGTCTTTTTCTTTTCCTGTCTACTCTCTCCCTTATTTCCCTTTCTTCTTTCTCCTCCATCTCTATCAATATTAATATTTGCATTTATTATTTTTTACAGGGTTATCTAACAATATTTTTTAATTGTATAATATTATAATAATATTCATTTTGATAAGTTCAATATTAAAATTTAGATTTTTAAATTTTATTTTCATAAGTTAAATATTAAAATTTACCCTGTTAAAATTAGCAATTCCAAATTAAATAATTGATTTATTCAAACAAAATATTTAAAAGAATAAAATTAAATAAAACATTAAATTTCAAACATTTTATATTAATAACATATAGTGATATCAAAGAGATAGATATGAATTGAGTAATTATGATCATGTATTAAATTTTTCTTTCCATCTCATATTCGTCCTATCGCGTTATTTTCCATCACATTATCACATCTATAAAAGAAATTCTTACACCCATACACACTAAAAATGAAGTATACGTGATCCATGTGAAATAAATATAACATATTTGATATTAATATATGTATGAAAAATTAAAAAAAAAATAATATACGCATAGCAATACGCCAGAGCTTGCTTTATCAGGAATTGGGTAGGGATAGGGATAAAGCGGAGCAACCGCACAGGAATTCATTCTTCACGACTCATGAATCATCAGGAGCTTCAAGCATTTGGTCCACACTAGAGAACCACAGAAAACGGTTTCAGCAAACCAAAAGTATCAACAAAACCCTTTATTTATAAAAAGAATATTGACAAATATTACTATAATTTATAGACAAAATCGTACATTTGCTGAAAACAAATATTCACCTCTCCCAACAAAAGAAAAAATTTACTCTCCTGCATATTTCACGTAGTTCGGGCATGAATGGTAGAAACCATGAAGAAACATTTTAGCAGCATTGCAAAGAATGAAAAAATGGCATGTATTGCAGGTTAGTGTCATTAGCATCCCGCAGCTCTCAAGAATTTATCGTAGGGGCTGGAAGGAGGTAGCCTCAGAGAATGTTGCAGCCCATAGTCAGGAGAATGGTCGAGTGCTTGATATGATTGCTGAGTTACTAACTTCAAATCACTTGGTGAATATTCCAGTGCCTATACAATCAACGAAATTACTCTTGTTTACTTTGGGAGTAATACATCGGTCCACAAATAAGTTAAAACATGGCACAAGACAAATCATGGATTCAAAACCTGACTGACAGAATGGTCCTACCACCCCATCCATCAATTATATAAAACAAAGAATATTTGCGATACACTTATGACACTCCTAAAATATTCCTTGTCAGTCGTTGAGATCTCACGAAGAGTGTGTGCACTCTTTGTTCCAGTCTTTACATGATATGTGATCTATACCAACGACTGTGTTGCTAGTCTTAGTCATCAACAAATATATGTTCATACCATCTCAAACTCGGTAATAAATTTCTAATAGAAATACAGAGTTCATGAAAATAAATTTATGGAGAATATTATCACAGATGATTGTCTTTAAGTTTATGGGTGCATTTCAATTTTCAAAAATATATAATTGGTTAATAATTAGTTCAAACCCTACCTGAATGTACTCAACCACGATAGTCAATACGCCAAACTTTAAAAAAAAAAAATAACCAATTGAATGGCAAATAGATCCTGAATTTTTTTTCAAAATATGTACATTCCTGACTGAAAAATTAAACTTCTGTAAAAAAATGCTAACCTTAGCCTGTAGAGGGGCAACTGTAACTTCATTTCCACTTGAAAGAATTATGGCGTTATTCTCTTGTCGATGCTTGAGACTCTGAATGACGGACATCTTCTGTTGTTTCCCTGCTACAAGTGCCTCGCACTGGTCCTTCATTTGGTCATAAGGTAGAGGACTTGAAGAAGTGGAGAAACTTGCAACTTGCCGTGAAGTTTCCAAAACCTATCCATAAAATAATGTCCATAGTATGTTCAAGGAAAGAAGAAATAAAATATCCTCTCTCCGGTATCATACAAACAAAAGCAGACAAGTTTTTACCGAATCTAATAGTTGATTAACATTTAGAACATCAGGGTAGTTGGTTGACAGTGATGTTTTATGATCCGACTGGCTTCCACTATGCTCAGGTCCAGTCTCTTCCCCCATCAAATCACCCGGAATCATTATCTGAAAAACCAATTACAGCATTTGGCACACAAGTTTGACAAGCCACTAATTTTAGATGCAACTTTGGAGACTTTTACCTCATCAAAACTTGGGAATTCAACCAGAGCAAGAGGAGAACATGGTCTTGATGTCTCCATAAATGACAGAGGTCCTAATGGATATGCATCATCTGAGGAAAAACTCTCTAGAAGTTGATTCTTTATGCTAGACAATTCATCCTGGTAAATATGGAAAACAATTCTAGTTATCTCCCCACATACTTGTACACCAGTACATGAGCCACAAATTGAGCCCTCAGCCCACATACTTTTATACAGTACTCTAAACAGTCCACATTTTTGCATGCTTCACAAGTATTATTTTCTAAAATATAAAAGTATATACTTTGATAGTTTCCACATCCTTGCTACTCAGAAGTTCAATGGCGATACACCAGATATCATTTATCACTCTAGTAATTACTATGTTCAATCATGTATCACACAATAAAATGCATTTAGCACTTATGGGCATTAGTGTCTACGACGTAGCACTTGATTAATAGCAGCCTAGGAAATAGTCCCCTCAACTAAGTATTTCTCAAGGGACTATAAATATGGGTGATATGCAGAACCTATGTAAAATATTACACCCTACTGAATAACAATAAAGCATTTACGTTCTCTAAATTCTCTCTGAAATAGTATGTTCTATCTTCCTTTAAATCCTACCCTACTACATTCAAAATAGTGAAGCAAATCAAAATACAATGTGTCCTCACTATTAACCTTCATTTTTCCTTACTCCTTATTGCATTTGGAGGGGTTGTATGTCAATACATATTAAAGAGTATCAAAGCCACATTTCTTTAGCAAATCATTAACTGATTATTAATATAGGTAAAAAGTATACTATTAATTTTCCAAGCATATCAACGTATTCTTTAATCAACCCAAGCAAATTCACATTACCTCAGACAATATTGAAAATTTAGTCATAAAGTACGATATTACAGTCTCTTTCAACTGCTTGTCATCCAATTCTACAGCTAAAAGAGACTTCAAAGCAGCCACCTCATCTTCCTGAGATCCATAAATTATATTCTCTGATTCTTTACAGACAGCCAGCAGTCGGATGTCATCAACCAATTCAAGAAAAGGATCTACCTGTGGATTTATAACTTTGACCAGTCAATCTAATCAAGAGTAAAAAGTGAAAGTATGTAGTGACACTCAATTTTGTACGCTCAATTTTGTGACATTCAATTTTAAAAGGAAGATGAGGGAATGAAAAATGTGGATCAAGTCCAGAGGTAAGGTAAAGAAATTAACTGTTGCCTCGGTCAGTGAAGCTTTAACTATTGGAATTAGATCAGAGAGACTGCAAGCCCTGGCAGAGAAGATAAGCATGTATGAAGCCAAGGTAAAAAGGGACCTCCTACGAGATGGTTGTAGACCTCCTTTAACAAGCACGTAAAAGAATGTCAGAAAAGTTTCGCCAGAGAAAATATTATTCTCAATTAAGATGATTTCCTATATATGTAGCAGAACATTTGGAGAACATTTCTTTGTTTTGTATAAAAAAAGTCAAGGAATGATTATTCCACTACTCAAGCCTTGATTCCATAGGGACAAGATTTCTCAACGTCTTTCCTTCATCCAGAGTAAAATTTTGTCTGTAAAATCTCACCTTCTTGGTCCAAAGAGATCCTCCGGAGGGAAAATGCCAGTTGAAAACATCTTACTAAACCCATGTGATTAGACACCTGCGAAAAACAATTAGAACTTCATGAACTTAAGGCAAATCAATCATGTACTATTACAAGGCTTAAAAGTGATTAAGATTAATTTTAACATATGTAATATGCACAATTTTTTCTTCATTTCTGACAAGATAAAAATTCCTGTCAAAATAATACAACCACTGTCACTAAATCAATTACCAATTTAAACAAGGTTCTTGTTAACGACCATTTGAGTATACTTTTACTCCTATTGTAAATAGACCCTTTCTTTTGTGTTAAGCTCTTGACAGGTGTACTACTTTGATAGCTGTACTCGGTAAACTAACTCCTGGTTACTTACAGGTTGTTAGGACATTCTTCTTAGTCAGATACATTCTGTTAGCTTCTCTGGATCAGCAATATATAGCTGACATAACTCATGTACTTTGGCTTTTGATTTTCAATCACACAATACAATTTCTTTTTATTCTAATAACAAGTGCCCTAAAGGAACTAGTTATGTAGCATTAAATACCTTAGTAAACATTTCTAGTTGCCTAAAAAAGGTAAGTTTTAAATAATATTCTGTATTTCTAATAGAATAGATACTTCCTTTCCCAATAAAACTTTCTATTTCTTTATTTTTTTAATGACATTAGTTAGCATATGTCTTTATACAATTATAAATGAATAACATTTAGACAAGATGAGTAAAGTAACTTCAATAGTCTTTACCGATCATAGGTCTTTATAAGCAATCAGAACACTAAGTACGCTAAAAACCATACTCACCTTAGAACGACTAAATAATAAAGCAATGCTATAGGTGTGTGCCATTGCCTCATAATTTGCAGGGCCATTTCCCACAGATGTTGCCTGGACCCAGATTGAAGAAAGCAGAAGACTAACTTGATGACTGCTTAGCCTAAGAGAACTTTGATCCTGAAAATTTCAGACTCAAAGTTTGGAACTAGAACAATGAAGGATAAAGGGTCTCTATTGTTGGAAAAAGGAAAAAAGAAACAGCCTAAGTAACTCAACCATGTATTTAACATAATTGAACTAAATAACAATAGTTAAAATTAAATTACAATGAATATGAATTGCAAATTATTTTCCCTCTCCAAACCAAAAACACACTATTAAATGCATACAATTAATAATGATACATAAACAAATTCTTACCTCGTTTCCATCAGTTAGCTTAGGAGAAAAACTGTAGCCCCTATATGGATGAATTGCATATTTCTTCCCATTGACACCAGATATTGTCTTTCCTTCTTCCAGTTTCCCGTTAAAGTTTTCATCTCCAGAAAAAGTTTCATGTGCAGTGGAGAAGCTGTCATTCTGTGCCTTATGAGCAATCTTTGTTTTGTGGTCCAACCAAGGAGAAACCATGGATGGCATAAGCACCATAGAGAAGATGCTGTGTGCTCCAATTTGTGTTTCATAGTCAGGATGAGCCATGGCCAGGAGCAATTGATGAAACAAGGCATCAGGGAAAGCCTGGATAAGTCAAAAGGTGACCCAAAAGTTTAGATATTTACTAGACCTAAGCATAAAATCCCATTTCCAATCCAAGTAGGAACACTTGCCTTATTGTGATATGACACATTTGGAATGGAAGTGATTAATTTTGCTGTTTGATAGATAGCAGAGATTATTGATCTTGCTGTGATGGTAGTAACTGGGATATTCTCCAGTGCCACAGCCATCAAATCAAGAATTGGTCCTATATCCCCAACCTGTTGTTATAGTAGAACAGATCAAATTGGATCTGTGGATATCTAGAATCCAGGAAACTTTACTAAAAAATCACAGCTAAGGCCCTTCTGTATGATGCCAAGTGTGAGATAATAAAAAGTTAGGAAGACAAACAAAAAGGTGATACATAATGTAGCACAAATACCTTCTTTGAAAGTTGTAATATGCACATTTCTAAGGCAGACTTAAGTTCAGTATTCAACCTATATGTACCATCTCCAATGCTGGATGTTTCAGCTAAATTTTGCAGGCATTTCCTTAAATGTTTAATGAGATCCGATATTGCACCAATGATTGCAACTGAAGCCTGCTGCTTCACATTTTGTGCAAGCTGCGTGGTGGTTTTAATAATATCAATCTGAAGGATAGGCTGCTTAGCAACATTTTTATGATCCAAGTGCTTGACCAAAATGGACAACAGAAGATGGGAGTTATCTCCTGGTGTTCAAAAAGTGATAATCATTTATATAGAAAATTAGATAAAAACTGCATATGTAAGAAAAAGTTATAACATTGAATGTTACAAGGCTACCTGATTCTGCTAGAAGGGATTGCAAATACAGCAAAATACAAGAAGCAACTCCCTTTTCAGGAGACCAGTGGTTTTCAGCATCAAAATTGTGAAAAAATGGTTCAAGGACACGCCGCACAGTTGTAGCTTCCTTGGCCAATTTGGCCATATTATACAAGCAAATTTTTGACCAGTAAGCAGGATCTTTAGCAGTATCTCTGTAAAAACAGTGAACAAAAAAATGGTTGTCCGGATGTCATATGTTGGCTTTATACCAAGACGGAGATAGGAAAACAGTTAGAGAAGACCTACAACTTGGATTCTGTCTCAGTTCCTGTCACACCATTCTTCTCCTTGATTTCTGATAAAGAATGTAGGTCTCCTCCTTTGGAATATCCTTGGACCAACTGGCTCTGAGATTGTGAATTCAATTTCTCTAGTTTGGCAAGATTGGATTTGGATTGGAGATCCGTGAAATTTTCCAAAATCACTGATATAATCTATAGAACAACGTTTAAAGTAAGACAAGTATAAACAAACGTCAAAAGTCAAACGCTGAATTGTGGTTATAAATAAATACATACAAACTAAATTACATGTTTAATACAAGCCTTTGCATAATGTCTATCTCTGACAGAATCAACGAATAAGAAGAGTTGGGAAATAATACTTACTTTGTCAAAATCCATGCAAAGATGTGAGTGATCTCCCATGAACTTCACCTAGACAAACATAAGGAGGAAGAACAAAAGGCATCCAGTGAAGGTATAAGTGACCTTGAAAGACAACTAACCAAATATACTGTGGTAGGAACAGGGTAACCAGTAAACAACTTGAATGATTTAAATGTACCACTCTAACAATTTTGTTCCCAAAATAAAGCTTCTAGCCTTCTACAGTTTAAATTACTAAAAAAACCACTTTCACTCTTTAATTTTAGAAATTTTCATTTCATTATTTAGATTACAACGGCTTTAATTTTTTTAAGAATATTAGTTAAAGAAAGTTTCTATCAGTATGAAGAAGTTCAATATCTAATGACTATTTATCACAAATAACTAAAACTGTTAGTAACCATCCTTGTCATACTCTTCAGTCAGGGGGGGTGATTACATAAAAATCATCAAAATGTGCAGATTCTTGGACATATTGATAAAAAAAAAAGAACAGAGAAGTCCTTGCAATTATAAATTTACAGGAATACAAAAGCAAATACTGCAACAACAATGGACCAGAGAAGGAGAAGTACCATATAGGATAGCGCTTGTAGGCCAGCTGAACGTAGAAGCAGAGCTTGTTCATTATCTCCCACTTCTTGAGCCAATTGACATAGGTTTGGTATAAAACCCTCTAAGTTGAACATGTATGTACCATTTGTCTACTTTAACACAAAGGGTCAATATCACTAAATTTATAGCATATAAAGTAGAAAAAAAACTTGATCTGCAAAATGCAATATATTAAGTACCATAACCTATAATAATACAGACTTTAAAGTTAAATCTAAATTGGTGAAAAACTGCTTTAAATGGGTGGAAAATCTCTTGCCAACTGAAGCAATCCTACTGTAATTTTAACACTAACAAGTCCAAAAGGTTGATTAACCAAATACCTGGCAATCTGTAAATTCTACAAGAGTCTTGCAACCTAAGATCTGCATTTCCTGTGAACGAGTTTGCTCTAGAAGCGTTTGAAGGATCCCTAATAAACTATTGGCAAACAGCGACCTGCAAGATTAAGAAGCATGTTTGAATACCATTACTTACCATAGTAAAGAGTAGCATCCAACAACGAAATAAATCAAATGAACAAGAACTTTATGGTAAGATGCTTTAGATAATAGCAAATAGGACTACAGGAGACAAATTGACACTTAAAGACCCTGCTTAAGGATACTAAGAAAAAAAATTGAAAAAAAACAAGAGTTCTAAGCCTGACCATGTGTTAAAAAGTACCCATACAGACAAAAGTGTTTACATGAATGAAACCTGGACACAAAGAACTCATAAATGTCCATAAATTTCAAAATGGCCTCCGCAATGTAATACATTTATGATGCCTGAATCTACGCATTTGAAGATAGGTCCTTCCCCCAACACCCAAATGTGTTTAAATGAATTTGATCAGGAACAAATAATAATCAAATCCAAGGAACACGCACTTAACTTATACTGTGGAAAACTTACATCTGCTCCTTACATGTCGATAACAGTTTCCTATATACGCACAAGACCACTTTCACCGAACCAAAGTTTTCATTACGCAAATCCTTATAACATCTTTGCTCCAAGCTCTCAGTAATCTGCCAAGACAAAACAGCAAATAAATTTAGATATTTCAGAGATCAGAAATTAACAGTGAAAATGAAAAGATTCAGGACTTAAAGTGGCTAAATGGTGTCTCTTTAAATTAAATAAATTCCAAATAAGATTTTGGTGAAGAAAAACTGAATACATTCAGCACATGGAAAGGCTTATAAATACATTCAGTATCAGTTTCTTTATTTAAGTATTAAATAGAAATGATTTCCTTTAGTTTAGCCGCATTCAAAATATTAAATAATCAAGTTTTCCTTCAATAAAACATTCAGAATTTTATGAAAATATTGTGAAGCATTACGGATCAGTGCTTCAAATTTTGTCACTGTAAATCTCAGTGCTTAAGTTGAAATTATATAGTTTTATATAAGAAACACTATAAACTTATATATACTAGATTGATATTAACTTAGTAAACTAATAATTTATATGTATTTGAATGTATTGATATATTTATTATATTCATAAAACGTATTGCTAACCCTTATTTATACTAGTCATAATCCTTGCTAATTAGGGATACAAATGGTAAGATAAGGAAATGTGGTAATTTATACTAAGAGGAAATAGGGAAACTAGTTTTAGGGGATAACTAGATATTTTAAGATATGATATAATATTTTCATATATTGTAACATCAATTCTATCAAACAAGTGTTTATTGAATGGCATCCAACTGGAACTTCTACAATAATACTTTAATTTAATCAAATCTAACAGTTTCTTACGAGAATGATTATATCTAATTTCCTCCACCATCTCATAATGTTCTGGTTGAATGAAACAAACTAGCCTAGAAGAGATGAAAACAAGGGGGAGATTATTAAGAATAAATTACCTTAGGAATTCTCAATGGATTCCTAGAAGCATACTCACATAGCTTTCCAATTTTCCTATCATTAGGCTCAGCAACCTGAAAATCACAGTAATCATCACCAGATATGAATCAGAACAGGGCTAAGAAGATCTCCTGAACATTCTATGTTCGCTAAATTCAAATAACCTTAACCAGTACAAGAAACAGGTCAAATCCACCCCGTTGCCCGCATTTATCATTATTCATCTTAACATAACAGTGCACCAGCCACTAAGAGCAATAGTAACAATACACAAGATGGTACCACTTAGTTTAAAAACTACACAAATAAACCACCCGATGCATGCATTAGCAAACAATTTTTACCAAGTCAACTTATAATTCTTGGGTCCCGTGAGACTAATAGCCACCAAGCAAAGACTGTGTAACAACAAAAGCTGAAAACCTCACCTGATTACGTGGGAATATATCAGACATCAACTTCTTGTAACGTTTCACCGGTTGCCGTGATCTTGCACGCAGAGAAGGACAAAACACACAGAGGTTACCACAGACGGGCACAACCCGCCTGGACATAACCCCCATTTTGCAATGAATTCACAAACCCTGCCCTGAAACATTTTCCACAACAAAATTCACTTCCCAAATCACCTCAACCATTCACATTCAAGTAATCAGAACTCAAATTCACACGAATTCACAAAGCGAATCCAATTCAGCTCGATCAAGAGCCCCCCGCACAGGGTTTAACCAATTTCCACAATAACAACCGAACGCTCGAAAATTGAGGAGCAAACGAGAGCTATATACTGAATTAACTCATCATCAACAATTCGCAGCGAGGATTGTTTGTTAGGAACGTACCTAACCTATTCAAATCATACAATTTCCACTCCTTCGCAAAATGAAGCGTCCGCGATCGCGATCTATGCAGAAAACAAAATTACGAAAACAGAAAAACAATCGAACACTGAAAATCGTTGTATGAACTCGATCAAATCCAACGGAAAACAAAACCATATAAAATTAAATTAAAAAAAAAATTACCAGGGAAAATGGCAATGGGGTTGGGGTCAGAGGTGCAACTCTTCCCCTGCCATTGGCGCTATTATGAAATGTAACGTTTTAATTCTTACAACCAAAATGCGCATTATAATTAAACCACCATGAACCCATACATGTCATTTATCATCAATATTATTATTTTTTCCATATAATATATTGCATCAAATTTTATTTATTAAACAAATTACGCTAATATAGCATCATCGCATATCGTGGACCGTTGATGTGAAGTTGACCACACACAACGCTTCATCATCACACGCTATCCATTTTTTCATAAGAATTAACGCTTTTGTTATTTAAAATACAGGTATTAATTATTTATGAATTATTATTAATATATTGATAAGTAAATAAATTACTTTAATTTATATCAAGTGAATAATTTGAGTTTTATTTTCTCTAAAAAATACCCATGAAACTCTTTATAGTTATATAGCGCAGACACTTACACTGACATTGATACGACACGGACAAGGACACAAAGATACGTAAAATCTTTAAAATGTAGGACACGGGACACAAATCTATATATTATATAATTATAAATTATATAAATTGACAATAAAGATTTATGTGCACAAGTATGTTCCACATTAATTTTTGGACCAGAAAGATGTTTTTAATTATTAGTTCACAAGGATTTGTTTCATATTTTTATAATCATAATAATAATTTATACAATAAAGTTTGAATTTTTAGAAAATTAATGTATTTTTCTTTTTTAAAATTGTGTTAGAACCGTACTAAAATGATCATAAATCTAACAAATATTTTTTTAATTTGACACTTTACAAGTACATGTTCTACCGGTATTATACGAGTGTCGCGTCATTTAAGTTTAAGAGGATCCGAGCTTCATAGCTTTATAGTATCACGCGCGTAAAGTTTATGCTTTTAATGAATTTTTTTTTTTGAAGGATAAAAATTATTAAGTGATGGGTTAAAAGGGTTTTGAGTTGATCATTCCAACTGTCCCGAAAATTATGGGTTGGTGCTTTTTTTTTATATTGGAATTTGATTTTTAGAAAGTAAAATTGGAAAAGAAGGAAAGGAAAGTGACCCCATTATTTTCTTTTCTTTTCTTTTTACTTTTATATTCTCACGCCATATCATTTCTTTCATCTTTTTGGCAACGCTTTGCTTGCACATGCCTCTCACTCAATCAACACCATCTAATGTTGTTGAAAATAAAAAATCTTAAACAATACTATAGTTATTCCAATTTATATACAAGAATTATCAATAAGATATTATCGAAACAATAGTATGGGTTAATGTGTGAGAATAATTAAATTTGTTTTATGCTTTGTGTAACTTGCATAAGAAAAGGTTTTTTTTTTGGATGTTAGTTTTTTTATTTTGAAATTAACTCAATATTATTAAAATGAGTATGTTGTATTTGTATTCGAATGAATATTGTTCACTTCAGTGAATTTGAGAGAGTTTTTATTGTTTGGAACCATTTATGAGAGTGGGAAAAGATGAGGAAAGTGAAGAAGGATTGATTTGCTTGTAAATAAAGAAATAATGTGAAAGTCAATTAGACTCAAGTGATGAGACAAAATTATCATTTACTTTATATGAATGCAAATACATATTACATGTAAAAGATAATAAATGATAATATGTTAGTTTTTTTAATCAATTATGCTTATGTAAATCATTTTGAAACATAATCAATTACGCATTTTTTAAACATTATGCAAGTCTTCATAATAATCATATATACAATCATATATAAGTCTTCATAATAATCATATAATCATATATACAATCATATATAAGTCTTCATAATAATCATATATAAGCACACTATCGATTATGCAATAACCTCTATTTGTAGAAAAAAAAGCTTTTCATATTTTAATAAATAATGGTATAATTTTTTATTTCATATATTTCTCTCTATCTAATCCAAGAATAGTGTATTATTATTTATTATTGTTGTTATTTTCCCTTTGTTCTAAATCATTAACAAAATGAATGTTAATAACATTAATGTTAATTTTAAAAATCTTCTATAACAATTACTTTAGTATGAAGAATTTATATATCTAATCAAATCTGATAAAATAGATCGAATTTGAAACAAATCTATTGGATTTAATTAATTTGAATTTCAAAATTAATTTAAATTTATATGTAATTTTAGAGGTAAATTATTTTATCTTGTAATTAGTTTTAATCGTCGTAAACACAAAATTATAATCTTGTAATTTCTCCTCAAATTTCTCCTTCTTTTTCAAGTCCATCATTTTCTTTTCCCACAAAACCAAACAATCTTCGACATGAATCAACATAAACACAAGACCAAAATTGATGCCCTATATGAATGGATGCTGGTAAGAGCTTAAATGCAACCTTCATGTTCCACCATCACAAGGCACCATTGTTCACACGAGTCAACCCCAAAAAAACTGATATCCACAACTTAGTCATTTACTGATCCACATGTTCCACTGTAAAAGCTCTGAATTTCCACACGAGACACTTAATGTCATGTGACCAAACCTCATTACTCACATAAATATGGTTCATAACTAAGTACTACATTGGTATCATAAGTACATAAAACTTTTAATTACTACACCAACAAAATTTAGTGTAAAATGCATAAGGTGGTCCATGATATTTAGATTGATAATGATTTTGTGAGGAAATATCACCAAATGACAAAAATATGTTGTTTTAATTTTCTTGGTGCAGTATGAAGGATGTTCATAACAACTCCCAAGTATTTCAATTTTCATGGTTAGTCAAATGTTCCAATCCAAGTTTTCTTGTATTGGTAAACACATTTCTACATTGGAAATAACGTTGTAATCTTGAGAAAAGTCAATAACAACTCATCTATTAGTATGAAGTTTATTAAAAATTTCAATTCAAATCACAAAATTATGTGAACATGCCGTTTCAAGCAATGAAGAATAATGAATTTATTGAGAATATTCTGCGACTAGGCCAATCGCCATTTGGACACCGAACACAACTTCACAAGCATCAATTCAATAACAAAACAAACAAAAATCTGGCAACTAATGTTGATACGAGCAAAGAACAAAAAATGGTTACCAATTTCTAAACAATTTGTGATTCCAGTAATAATAATAGCAAAATGCAATAGCGGCTCAGAGTCGAAATTTTATTGTGTGTGGTGAAGAATTGGCTCAACAATGAAAAACTCTCAAAATTGAAACTCACAATTTGGGGTAAATTAATCAGTGGACGCCGGAGACGTGGACGCCGGCGTTTTTTATGGAATGGAACAAGGGAGAGACGATGACGCGGTAGTGCGGTGGACGGGATTGTTCCTCGCGAGGGTCAATTTGCACGGTGGTGACGCCGATTTCTCTGAGGCGGAACCCTAGTTTTTCCCCGACGCGAGAGGCCACTTTACCGTCCCAGAAGCGCTGGGATCTGGGGAACCGGTTGAGCTGCGCACGGTAGTGAGCCGCGAATTCCTGCTCCGACGAGGAGGCCATGGCTATAATGGAGGAGGTGGTGGTGTTGGTGACCTGGGCGGTGATTTTCCGGCACGACAGCACCAGCTGCAGTACGTGGCGGTGGTTGTTCCGGTATGTACCCGCCATCTCTCTCGCACCGTACGACAACTTCTTGTTAGTTTGAAAACATTATAAGATCACATATTCACATGCTTCTTCTACTTACAAAATAACTATTATTATACTATTTAACATGTAATTATTAACATATTCTAGTTATATATTATAACAATTTTTTTAATCAACTCTTAATAAATAAAAAAATAGGTTATATGTTATGTAGCACAAACAATGATACGACACAAACATGGATATAGACACGAACACGCAGATACGTATAATCTCTAAAATGTAGGACACGGAGATACAAATTTATATATTATATAATTATGAATTATATAAATTGATAATAAAGATTTATGTACACAAGTATAAAGCAAAAATATGTTTTTTCGTGAAAGGTTCAAAATGATTTGTTTTTTATTTTTATAATCATAATAAAAAATTATACAATAAATTTGATTTTTTAGAAATTAATGTATTTTTTCTTTTTAAAATTGTGTTAGAACCGTACTAGAATTGTCAGAAATTCAACAAATATTTTTTGAATTAGATACTTCATGGATATATGTCATAAAGTGTCAGATGAATGTTGATGTCCAATACAAATATTCGACACCTACATGTCATTTAGTAAGAGTGTTCGTGCTTTATATGTAAATTTTTTAAGTGTATGAAATATATTATCCAGAGATAGAAAAATTCTTGTATGGAAATTAAAAAAAAATTTACAGTTTTAAAGTAATTTTCATATATCTATCTACATCTAATATTAGTAAAATACATTAACATATTAATTAAAATATTTGAATTTAATTATTTTGCACTTAATTTTTCTCAAAATTATTAAACATATAACTCCTAAACCCACGTTATTAGTTAAAACCTTACCATTATCAAATTCCGTTAACAATAGTAAATTATTAATTTGTACTTATATACTTATTTTTATTAGTTAGTAATATCAATTAATTATTATAATTTTATTTATTTTATTTATTATATAGAAATTATTTTAAATAATAGTATTTCATTTACCGGTTACAATACTAGTTATACATGTTTGTGAGAGGGTTCCGTTCCGTTGAGTGTGGGGGTAAGAAGGTCATTTAAAGGCGTATGGGGGTTCAAATAGAAGTGAGGTTGTGGGAATAGTAATTTGAACACTGCGTGTTTATTTTTTAATTTTGAAATAAATAAATAACACCTGAGCGAGCGTTTACTGCATCAGTCCGTGGTGTCACTCTTCTCTGGTCATGCGTCCGTACATCAATGGTGACTGAGTTTTTGTGACTATCGGATTCGGAGAGACCCACGCTCGTAAACCCGACCCGATCCAAATTTACCACTTTAGGTTGCTGGACCTAATCGGAGGAGGGGCGAGTAAGGCTTTTCCAACTTTTTCTTCCTCGTGCTTTTTTCTGCTCCGAATTTGCATTCATCAAGAAAACCAATTTTATTTTTTTTTGGCTGTGTCGAAACATTCCATCAGGAAACACTAGTTTTTGTGAGCAGTCAATTTGACAAACAGTTCAGAATTTAGATGGGGCATTCATGGGTGAAAGGGAAGCTGTAATGCAATCATTATAACTTGCATGTTCTTCTTGCAGGTTTTACAGGAATATGTTGAAATCTGGCTGATTTTCTCTCCGGTAGTTCTGTGCTGGACAGGTAGTAAACTGTTGTCTTCATCTTCTCGCATTTTTGAAAAATTCTTTGTATGTTCTTAATTAATGAAAGTTATCATGCTCTTGTTTGTTTACTTGGACAAAATAATAATAGTTAAATTCATCAATGTACTGTGCTAATATACGTTTATCCTGTGTCCAATTATTTTTTAGTCTAGGGTTTTAGAGGTATCTTACCTGCATCTATGGTGAAAGAAAAGTCATGCTCAATGCTCTCTAAATTGTGATTTTTGTTAGTGAAATGTATATCTCTGTTTGCCTATAATATAAGTTCTAATTAAGGCTACGAATATCTTATTATTCATTAATTTTGAATAAATGGGATGGACAATATCCACATATAGTTTTTATTTTGGTGTTAGCACCCTAACATACTAGATTTGAAGCTTGGATAAAAAAGTTGAGTATATGCTTATTCAGTAAGAGCTTATCACCTAAGGGATGATGATGTTACGAACCCAAATCTCACAGTAGCGATTAACAAAGAAAATAGATCGATTATGGAAAATAAGGTCTGTATTATTTCTGAAAACAATAGGAACTTCAGTGGAATGAACTTCCATACTGCCACTGACCTACGCTCCTTCAGAGAACCTAAGTTCTCTGCCCATAACAAACTATTTGATTCTACTCGAAGTCCTCTCTCCCACTCTTCATTTCACATGTCTAGCGCATAATGGCCTTGGGAAGTTGAGGTGCAAACTGCACATTTGAACCCAAATTCATTTTTTGAGGTCTCAACTTGTGAGTGCTCAATCCAATGAAGTTACTTTGATAGGTTATTGTTACAACTCTCCCAAATACCCTCCTTCTAGCTCCTTTAGATAATGTTTGACCCAACTTCTTTTACGCTTCTCTTCTTTCTAATGGAAAAATTAAGCTGAAGACAAATTAACAAAGTAGTTTTTTTTTTATGATGGGAAAGTTGAAATCGGAAAGTAGAGTATAACTGGAGGAGCTTTTTCTTTTGAAAAGAAAGGAAGCCAAAAAGAAATAAGGTCAAATACTACGTTAACTTGTTTGATAAGCTAAAAAAAAACTTGAAGGAGGATTAATAATTATTTTCACAAGCTTTGTCAAACAACTTCGGTATTTCAACCTAAGTGCTCATATGATAAGAAATGCTACATAGAAATTCTCCTCGGGTCTGTTGTTTTCTTTTCTGGTTGAACACTGTTATCAATATTTATGGTTAGATATTCAAATAGGTATTGTTTGTCAAATCAAACCTTTAAGTTAAGTCGTAGACTCTTATGAGTTCACAATTATGTGTAGAGAAAATGAGTTAACGTGTCAAATTCTTTTTTGGAGAAACTTGGTAAACTTGCAGAACTATGAATATTGTATAGACTCTCAAGTCAATAAGAAAGTTATTGAACCCAAAGTCAGTGTTTTATGCTATGACTGCTTTTGAAGGCAACATATATGTATAATTGTACTATGACTTAAATGATGTAAATAAATTAACTCTTTTTGAAATGTTTTCACTGTAAGAACTATTTCTTTTATGAATTTACATATGATTTGGTCATCTGTGTATTTTGATCTTATTTAGTAATGATGTACTATCTCGCTTTATTATTTTGGTTTGCTACTTTGTGTTTATTATGGAATTGAAATGTCACATGATTGTTGCGTCAGTCGAGAGTACTAAAGTTATGCATATGTCATGAATAGTTTTTTAATATATTTTTATATTAGGTAGACTGGTTCGGAAGGATAATCTAATTATTTGTGTAATTCTTCTGCCATAGTAGGGCTATGGATCACGAATCCGGCCAGGGATTTGATTCAGATGACAGTGAACTTGATATGCAAGCAGAAATTAGTGAGAAACACGGGAAAATAGATGAATTTTCAAAAAACCTAGAATTATGTGGAAGTGAAGATGAGAAGTTTGTTGAATTACCTGCAACAGAAATTTCAACAGATATAGAAGCTGTTGAACCATTCATTGGCATGGAGTTCAATTCAAGAGAGGAGGCGAGAGAATTCTACATTGCCTATGGTAGGCGAATAGGGTTTACAGTACGAATACACCACAATCGTCGATCACGAGTAAATAACCAGGTTATTGGTCAAGATTTTGTCTGCTCAAAAGAAGGCTTTCGAGCAAAAAAGTATGTACACAGAAAAGATAGAGTGCTGCCTCCACCACCAGCCACTCGTGAAGGTTGTCAGGCCATGATAAGGCTGGCTTTACGGGATGGAGGGAAGTGGGTTGTCACCAAATTTGTAAAAGAGCATAATCATAAGCTAATGAGTCCCAGTAAAGTTCCATGGCGAGGATCTGGGAAGCACTTGGTTAGCGAGGTATGTCTTTCCATGACAATGTCAAATGTGACTAGATGGTTCTTAAGAACTGATATATGATTTATAGTTGAATACACAGTTCCCAAATCCTTTTTCCTTTGTTATTTGTTGTTCTGTTGTCGTCCAAGGAATGAAATGCAAAGAGGTCAGTCAAACAGTGCACTTTTAATGAACAATTTAAGTATGTTTTAATTGAACTGGACATAATTTAAGTATGTTTTGATTGAACTGATAAGATCTCCACTCCTAATGTTGTGGGATTCACATCAGTTTTGGAGGGATTCAAATAGACATAACAAGACGAGCTTGTCTAGCAAAATACAAGTAAATCCTTAATTTTGTGTTGAAATTGTAAGTGTCGATTACTTTAGTCCCTGAGTTTGCAAAACATTTATCACTTTCGTCTTTTATGTCTCGGCCCCAACCATTTACTCAGATTTCCTGCCTTTTCGCTGGTGCCTCTGTTTTTATCTATATCCTCAACTACTCCAACCAAAACCTTCTTGTTAGCATTCCTGTCATGTAGGCTTTTAGTTATTTGAAGGCAGTGTTTCCCATGTTGCCTAGGATTTTGGATTCATTGATTCTCCTAAACATCTTCCTATATATTCCTAAGACCATAAGGGTGTTCTGTCAATATTACATCACGAAGATTTGGTAATTAGTAAATGAGATATGGCAGCAACTTTTAACAAACTATTTTGGTTGAAATTTATTAAAAAAAATACAACTTTTTAGGTCCCACTTTTTGTTTTCCAAAAATAAATGAGTCACGCCATAATTTTGTAGTTTTCAGAAATTTTAACCAATAATTGAGTGTCTTGTTACACTCCTATTAGACAATTATTACCTGACATTGACCTGTATTGAGATTTTACATAAAAGGATGAGTCCCTTCCCCCAGCACCCAAGAAAAAAAAAAAAGCTATGAATCTGATTGATTAAATTGTGAAGTAACATTGAAAGCACATCTCAAGCTGCTTGGATAAGTTTTTTGATGATTTCATTGTTAGTATCGCAGGATGAGAAGGATAAGAGAATCCGTGAGCTATCACTTGAGTTGTACAATGAAAGGCAAAAGTGCAAACGACGCTGTGCTGCATATGAAGAGCAATTAAATATGATTTTGAATGATTTAGAGAAGCACACCGAACATATTTCTGAAAAAGTTGCTGCTGTAGTACGAAGTATAAGAGAGATTGAGGAGGAAAAATCAGATTCAGATGGTGGGTAGTTGGTGCTATTATAGCCTGTTTCCTCATTGGAGACATCCTGGTTGAGATTGTTAAGTCTTCTGGGTATCGAAGGCTAACATTATGCTGTCGGCATTTAGATGCGATTTTGCTTGAAGTAGTGTGCTGTATCATGTAGCCTTCAAGTTAAACTTCAGGCAGCATAAGTTTACTCGAAAATTCATCTTCTGGTGTTTACCATGTCGTGCATTATGTTGGTGCTTAAAGTGTAATTCATACATGATTTATTATTCTTGCCCAAAACCGGTGAGTATAACTGAGCCATTTCATTCTTCCATTTGACTAAATTTTTTCGATTCTCAGTGATCACTTAACCTTTTCCAAGTTTGTAAGATCATGGTTTACATCAACTATCACTCTACTTGCATTCTGCTTACATATTTAATCATCACTTTTCAGTTTCATAATAATGCCAAATTTATCTCATTTTCAGGTGTACAGTTTGTTGTTATCTTGTCATTTCGTGTTAGATATCAGTTAAAAGATAATCATGCTAAGGTTAAACATTAATCGCAAATTTTCTATTCCATTGAAGTTGACTTACGAACATACTGCCAAATAAACATGCAGCTTGTAGCAGGGCATTATTCATGCATATGCAGGCTTTACCAACTACCAAACATGCCAAATAATAATTAATCAAAGCCATGTTACCTTATTTTCCGTGAATTTATATCCCAAATCCACGCTGTACTTTATAAAAAAAAACAAAAGGGTGATCAAAATTCAACAGAATCATCCAGCACAGTTATACAGAGTGAAAAATGGAATCAATCATTCTGCCTCAAAACTTCAACAACAAACACAAGACATTGTAACAGTAGCAGTGGTTCCCTGATTCCAGTGTCCTTCCTCCAAGGTCAAGAAAAAAAATTTAAGTTCTAGCATTACCAAGGCAAGGCTCATCTCATTCAATTTACCAAACCAGGTGCTAACCCTCCAAAAAGTCCATTGGAAAAAAAACAAAAAAAACACACTCCTGCACATGTGCCTCTTCCAAAACCATAAAAACATGACATGCATGGTGAGTAGGAGGAGGCACAGGCGCAGATTACACACCTAGGAGAAGATGAATTGAGATGGGTTTGGTCTAAACTTCCATGATAAAGAAAAACCGTCACATGTTGATGGTCTGGTCTAATCCTCACGACACACATGTATACATAACTGAATTACCTGACACATGAAGATTAATCCTAAATCATGTGATAATTTTCTCCCCAGATTATTTACAACATGGGAATTGAACCAAAGTGATGTATAAAGTATCTGGAAAGTGGTTGAGATGGAACGATGAGGTTTCAAGTGAGAGCACTGAAGCCACCCCCTTTCATCATTTGCTTGAACTCCTTGTAATCGACCATTCCATCTCCATCAACGTCCACCTTCATGATCATCTTCTTGCAATCCTCCACCGTTCTCCCCTGCTTCAACCCCAGCGAGGACAAAACGGTCCTCAACTCTTCCACGGTGATGAAGCCATCGCCGTTCTGGTCGAAGACGTTGAAGGCCTCTCGCATGTCCTCGTCCTCGTCACGGTCGTCCATGATGTGCTGGTAGAGTTCCCCGAACTCATCGATGTCGACACACCCATCTCCGTTAACGTCTATTCTCTCGATCATCAGGGTAAGCTCCTTGTCGGGAATGAAAATGCCCAGATTCTCCAAGGAGTCGTTGAGCTCCTTCTTCGTGATTCTCCCGTCACCGTTGCGGTCGAACATCTGGAAGACGCGCTTGAGCTCGTGGGGGTCCATTGGTGGTGAAATTGTGGTGATGAGCCTGGAGGAGGAAGAAGAGGGTGGTGGTGGTGGTGTGGTGGTTGATCGGAACCAAGAAGGGGAGAGGATGGCTCGCACCTTCTTGGGAACCAGAAACAGGAGAAATGGGTGTAGGAGATTGTAAAGAAGAAAAAACCTATGCAAAATAGTTGGCATCGAAAGAGGAGTTTGTTGGGTGAAGAGAGATTTTTGGGTTCTAAATAAAGGCTTCTTAGGTTAGGCAAATAGCTTCATTATTTGCATTTATATATATATATACACACATAAGATAAACCACTTCCAACTACTACACTTTAGTTATCTTTTTCTTCTTCTTCCACAACATACACTCACTCACACACACACTTCATGGAGCCATGCAAGAGCTCTCTGTCCTTTCACTCACTTTATCTTTCACGCGTTTTTCCATCATTAAAGAGTTAGATTATACACTATTTCAGCAATATTACAATTCAATTATATTTAAACTATTTACTATCGGATCCATTCGTTATATGTTTCTCATGCACACGAGTTGACAGTCTCGATGTAAGGAAGGTGTTGGAGATGTCACATCGACTAAAGATAAAGATATTTAATAGTATATAAATGGGTGCAAAACGATCAGAGTTTCATATAAGATCTCCAACAATTATTAAAATATGGTGATAAGTTGACAATACTAAACCAGATTATAAATGGAAAGAAAAATAATATTTTGTTAAAATATGTTGGATCATAGTACATAAGTAAGTGCAAATCTCATCTTTTAAATCATTTTTATGAGGTTGAGTTAGGTTTCAAGTCCACTTCTTAACATGGTATCAAAATCATTTAAAGTCTATCCTATCAAAAGTTTGTTGGCTCTATTGTGTTATCTGCTATCGAGCCGTTATCGGACCACTCATAACATATATTGCGTGAGGGGTGTGTTGAAGATTTCACATCGACTATAGATTAGGATATTTCATTGTAGGTACAATGATTTTATGAGGCTGAGTTGGGCTTAAAATTCATTTTTTAACATGATATCAGAGTCATTTTGAACATATAATAATTGTTTGTTGAGCTTATCATATCATCCGCTATCAGATCGTTATCGAACCACTCAATATATACGAGTTGATAACCTCGACGTGAGGGATATAAAGAGATAAAGTTTTGGCAATTGTAAACTAGTGTTAATGTTGTAAATATAGACTTTGCACCATATGAATCATATTTTATTGATACATAATGCAAGAGAGTATACAAAAGGTGGTGTTGCATAATTTATTACAGATGCAGAGTTTTTTACTGCAGTAGAATAGAAGCAGTGATATGTGGTTGGTTTGAGAAAGCAACATAATGATGGTTGGAACTTGGTTGTTGAAAGACGCGTTGAAGTTTAAATAATGTGTTTGGAAGGAAGGAAGGGGCCATGAATGGTGTTTGTTGGCTTACCTGTAATTTAAGTTACAATGAAGTTATTAATAATGTTGAACAGTGGAAGTGGTGCCATCACACACAATAAATTAACACAGACCCTCTCCACTCTTGAATGCCTCAAACCCCAACATTTATTATTTTTTATGAACTCTTCTTCTCTTCCAGACTCAATGACCAGGTAAAATCTTTCTAAAAGGTGAATCTCAGATCCAAACTCTTAATCTTACTAATACTATATGTATTAATTCCTTTAAATATCTTTGCTATCACTCAAACATCTTATTATAATTTAATTACTCATCTTAAATTTTAACTTTAAGTCATTTTTTATTAAATGTTTTTCTCTTTTACTCATGGGAACTTTTTATTCTAATTTTCTTATTAATAAATAGGCTTTTAAAATAATTCATATATGTTGGAAGCTATGTAGTATAGACACAAAAATACATATAATCAATCATTAAAATGTAGGACATAGAAACAAGAATCTATATATTATATAATTAATATATTTTTATTTTTAAAATTATGTTAGAACGTGTTAGAATTGTCAGAAATCTAACAATTTTTTTTAATTGAACACTTCACTAATATATGTCTTACAAGTATCTTACGAATGTGATGTGTCTAACACACCGTTTAAGAGAATTTTTACAGTGACTTAAATGGAAAAAAAAAACCATTGAGGAGGTAAGAAATAAAAGTGAGTTAAATAAGGTTATAACATAGAAAGATGAGTTTAAAAAGCAATGGGGTGAGTGAAAGAGCGTTCATAACGGATCTAAAACCTAAATTAAATTGAAGGAGAAAGAGAGAAACTTTAATTATATTATTATTATTTATTATTATTAGAGAAAGAGAAAGAGAGAGAAACTTTAACTATATTATTATTTATTATTATTTTCGGTGACTTACACTCAAAGACCTGTTTGCGCGTGTTTGGTAGGGTGCCAACACGTGGCATCTTTCTGTCTTAATATTTTTTTGGCGTTAGTGTTTGTATAACATAATAATAATAATTATTATTATTATTATTATTATTGTTATAATAAGTTAGTTGGTCTGTTAATTAGGTATAATCTATTACTCCGTCCTAATTTTTTATTAATCTTTCATTTTTACTTTTATTAATTATTCTTGAATTAATTAAGTGCAACGCATCACTGTCAACATTCTTTTTTTTAATAACACAAGACTCCTTATTTTTTTTATTAAAACAAATAAAATTTGTAATTAAAAATAGTGTAATGATTTTAAACCAAATATTTTAACCAAAAAAATTTAAATTTCGTTTTGAAAAATTCAATGAAAATATTTGGTTCCCACCAAATTGCAAATAGTCCATTTCAGAAAACATAATTAAAATTTTGTTTTGAAAAATTCAATAACATTATTTAGTTCCCACCAAATTGCAAAATAGTCTATTTTCAGAAGACATAATTCAATTTTGTTTTGAAAAATTCAATAAAATTATTTGGTTCCCACCAAATTGCAAATAGTCTATTTCAGAAAACATAATTAAAATTTCGTTTTGAAAAATTCAATAACATTATTTGGTTCCCACCAAATTGCAAATAGTCTATTTCAGAAAACATAAATACTTTAATTATATTATACTAAAATTACATTTGCAACCTAATACTAAGCTAGATTTAAACAATACTCATATCATTCATATATGTTAAATGAAACATGATATAGAAGTGGATATATCATTATTAAAAAAAAATGTGGTAAAAAATTAATCAGTCTTAAGTATTTCATATAAGAATTAAAAATTTGATCTCAATAAATCATGATCATTTTATATAAAAGTTAAGAAATTACTTTCAACTCAAATCTTGTGAGTTTTTATTTTATATATATTATTTTTTAACATATTCCTTATTCCTACTTAATTTGGGACAATCTCACACGAATCTTAACAATTACAAAATTAGAAAAAAAAGTAAAAGTTTACTTTATAGATAATAACAAATTCCAATCACAAGTATTTGTAAATATTGAACATGTTAAATTTCTATTTTGTATTTATCTTCTTGTAATATTTTAATTTTTTTCTAATTTTCAATTATCTTTATTTTTAATTATATGATTATAGGAGTAGAACAAATTTGTGAAGTCCCAACTCATGAAAATAGCATGTAAACAAGTAACATTAAATATAAGATACTTAATGGATACTACATATGATGAAAGATTGAAAAATGATACAACAAAAAATGATTGCTTCATTATTATTAAGTATCTCTTAGGGTAGTATAATGCATATGACCAAAAAAAGTAGCTCTATTGAAGTTTTGTTCATCAAATGCTAAGAAGATTTGTAAAAGCAAAAATTTTATTCAAAAGATAATAACGTAATAAGTCACATTAATCCTAGTAATATTGACAAAATGTAATAAGTCACATTAATCATAGTAATATTAAATTTTGTGAAGTGATTATTAAAGATGAGTTTAATATTCAGTTAGTGTGTTAGACTATTAATTCTTCAAATTTAAATGTGTTAGTCCTTAATTTTTCCAATTAACTAATTGTTACAATACAAAGAAGCACCTAATGATGTAATGAGAACAACATTTGAAGATTTTTTATTCTCTAAAAATAATAAAAATATATTGACATTGGAGTCCTACATGCTGGAAAATCATGAAGGAAAAAGGTAAAAATAATTACAAATTAAAAAAAAAGTATTGCAAGGGAAATGTGTGTTGCACATGAAAAATTATTTGTTTCATTGATGTGGATATTGAGATAATTTCATGACTAATTATTGAATTAAAATAAATATGAGACTTATTAATGTCTGACTTGAATGTGATTTTACCTTCATTTGTGTTTACTTTGAGTACTAATGTTCCGTTGATACTTCGTAATTGATGAAATACTTGTCTTAATTTATGTAGAAAATTTAGGTTTAGAGTTACTCATATTTTGCGTGAAGGGAATGCATATGTTGATAAGTTGGTTAATCTATGATTTATTCATAGAGAATCATTTCATTGGTATAATAGGCTTTCATCTAGTTTATTCTTAGAATTCTTTATGAAAAAATATAATCTACCTATTTATCGTTTTTGTTAACATATGTGTTTTGGTTAGTTCAACCATATTTTTGTATTTTTTTAATAATATTTTTTTATGTGATGATAAATGATTGTTGTTACTTGAGGTGTCAGTTTAATTAAGATCTCAAGTTACATAGTGATGTCTAATATGAAACCTTTTATAAAACATAAAATTAAATTAAATTAAAATTAAAAATAAAAATAAAAATGATTTTTTGAAGTTGTACATTAGGGTTATTGAGAGTAAAAGAATTTTTAATCAAAACAATGATATAATATTGTAGTACATACACTATAAATCCACCAAAATTTCGGCATAAAACATAAAAGTTCAACATAAAACATGTCTAATGTGTTTCCCATAAAATAATGTACCCTCCATTTTTAAGTGTATTTTATCCTTTAAATACAAATTCTCTTAATATTTTTTTAAAAAAAAAACTTGATACATACTCCATCAACTTTTTCCTTTCCTTATTTTCATTATTGACATCTTCAAATAGAAACTTGTTCATATCAAATTTTGCATGAGCTTTTTAAGTTTTTTTTATTGCATTTCTTCAGAATTTTATTCAAATAAGTTTCTATAATTTTGCAACACATCCGTATGAATCTTCAATCATTAGCTTCATACGAGTTTTCAACTATTAAGACTCATTTTTTCATTTCATGGTTAAAAATGTGTGTCTTAAAACGAAACAAGAATATTAATTTAAATCAAGAGATTAAAAAATAAAGAATAATTTTTAAATTATTATCATAATGACCAAAGTGAGTACAATAGGAAGGATACAAATATTATAATTTCTCATATTAGTTGAATATTTATAAATGTAAATGGCATTAATGTGATTATAAAATATGTAAAATAAAGTTTAAATAAATACTTAGAAAAATATAAAAGATAGTAAAAAAACTATAAATAAAATGGATATATATGCGAATTTATTCCAGAACATCAAATTCGTAATAAAAAAAATATACTATCATTGGTGATATTAAAAGAGGCTTGCAAACAAAAAAACATGCATATTAATTAATAGTGAAAATAAAATATGATAATCTTAATGGTAATTTTTTGTTTAAAAGTTTTATAATATTAATTATTCTTTTATTGTATGAAATGTAAAAAAGAAACGTATGAAATGTAAAAAAGAAACGTATGAAATGTAAAAAAGAAACGTATGAAATGTAAAAAAGAAACGTATGAAATGTAAAAAAGAAACGTATGAAATGTAA
>Ga0123342_1003039_pt1 | contig 27355 bp, 17 predicted proteins | sample Turbeawhitnodule_FD_89960 | JGI IMG/M metagenome (GOLD analysis project Ga0123342, IMG submission 89960) | Root nodule microbial communities of legume samples collected from Mexico - Turtle bean Mexico white nodule | ecosystem: Host-associated > Plants > Roots > Nodule | place: Mexico: Nepantla...
CAATAATAAATTGAGTTGTCACTAAATGGTCTTCAAAAAGCCTTATTCAGAAAACAAGCTGTTGTAACTGGCAATATATTGATGATGCTTGGATAATCAGTATGTTAGGATTCAATTGCAAGGTATGGATGAGTCCCATGATTAAAGTAGGGGTGGTCATAATAACTACTTATAAAATGTTTGACTATAACTATAATTAAGTTATTATAAAATAATCAGTTAAGTAAAAGTGGTTTACAAAATTAACTATATATGGTGAATGGATATTATAACCAAACCATATTCAGTTTTCCATTACTGGTTTTGATAATGCCAGTTTTAATTTTAAAAAAAACTGGCTTAAAACTGATTTATCAAACCAAAACAGGTTATGGTTTGGTTATACTATCCACTTTTTTCATGTACTGGGGATAAAACCATATCTTACATATGTTTTTTTTATGAAATCCATGCTAGGCATCACTATGAAATCTGATATCTCAGCTAGGCCAATACTCCATAAATCTTACATTAAAGATAGTTTTAAAACCGTATAGAAATAGGAGATACCCTTGATTTTAATTTCTTTATGTCCAAAATACACCGGTTCTACCTTATTTTATGGGCTGCAATCCTAACTAACTGTAGTTGACTAATTACATCCTTTTCTTATTTATATCTACGTATCTAAAGGATGAGGGAAAGAAAGAAAGGAGACTCTTAATAGTATTCTATTAGATTGATAAATATGGAGTTCATTGCTGAGTTCGAATCTCCACTCATGACCCATCGGATGATACCTCCACAACCCTGTATTACCTACCTCTGCTTCAACTCCAGTTTGTCATTTTCTGTGAATTAAATGACAAATGGGAATGAAATTTGAATGAATCATGAACTGGTATGCAGAAACTAACTCATGGTTCCCATGGAAACCAACTAGTTTGGTAACACTGGATCCCCCTCCTCCAACCACCACCAAACAAAAAATGATTTTGTTAGAATGATGTTATTTATTGTTTTAATGGATACCCATTCCTGTACAAATGCATTTTGGATCTGAATGTGATTGTTACAAATCTTACATGCTCCTTGTTCTTGATAGTGTATATCTTTGCTTGAACTTAATTGACAACTGTATTTGCTATTGACAGCCTTTAAATGTTGTAATTTTTACTTAACAGAATGAGTTTGGTGTTTGGGAGATTTTCTTGCCAAACAATGTGGATGGTTCACCACCAATTCCTCATGGTTCTCGGGTCAAGGTAATTTTTTTCCTAAACAAAATATTATTTGATAGATTTGGATAGTCTTCATATGTTATCACAATCATTGATAGTCTTTATTTTTATTTATTTATTCAAACAGGTAGTGAATTCTATATCATAGCTAATTTTTTTCCAAATGTATGTTTTGGTTCCTCAATTCGTTGCTTTAACATTTTTTCAATTAATGCCTTCCTTTTTATGAAGAATTTCACTCTAAAAGAAGATAAAATTGGTTGTTGTCAGAATCCCTTGATTTATGCCACAAATAATATTTCCTTGTACACTTTTAATGACATAAGTAGGAGGATTAATAGGTTGATAGTATATTTGATATTTATTGTACAGGTATATTTATTGTATAGGATCATTGATCCTAAATTATAGGGTTTAGGATATTTCCATGTACACTTTTAATTACATAATTAGGAGGATTAATGGGTTGATAGTATATTTTATATTTATTGTACAGGTATACTTATTGTATAGGATCATTGATCCTAAATTATAGGGTTAGGTTATATCCATAATAAATTAGGATTTTCTGTCATTAAGTCTTTGTATTCTATTTAAGAGCAATTTCTCTTCTATGAATAATATCAAAAACAAATTTTCTGACATGGCATCAAAGCTCTAAAATCCTTGGGAGCCTATGTAATCTCATGCATAACTTGCATTGCTGCAAAACCACACCCCTTTCTTTCCTCTGCTGAATTCATCTGTGTGGGCTGCAATGCTGCATCACCACAACCCTTTCTTTCTTCCACTGTATTCCTTCTAGGCCTGCATTGCCATACTTCAAAAGTAAAAAATGTTTAGAAAACTCGACCCACCAGAGTTCTTAATGGAGGAGATTCTAAAATTAAGGGGGTTGCTAGACACATTAACAAAATCTGCAAACTCAGGTGATTGTTCCTTAGCATTCGCATGTAATATTCCTTACTCCTATGCACTCAATGCCTTAAATTCCTCAAAAGAAGGTGTTTGGGTAGTTTATTGTGGAGCCACTAACCACATGACTCAATCATCTACTGGTTTATACTGGGTTTATATCTTATAGACCCTATCCAAGCAACTAAAAAATTGAACTTGCAGATGGAACTTTTATTGCAGTGGCTGGAAAAGGAGATATTATGATAAACCAGAATCTAATTCTGAAGGATGTTTTGAATGTCCCCACATTATCTGCCAATATGATTTCTGTTCCCAAGCTTATAATGGATTTACACTATTTGGTGTATTTTAATCCTACAACTTGCCAATTTCAGAATTAGGGAATGGAGAAGGTGATTGGACTTGCTAAGGAAGACAATGAACTTTACCTTCTAGAGGATGCCAACAGGATGCATAGCACTAAGTGTCAAATCCCTTGTCTTTGACATCAGAAACAACTCTCTCCAATAAAGAAATTTATTTTGGTTATACCAACTTCGTTTAGGTCATCGATCTTTCAATACCATAGAAATTATGTTTCCTAATTTATTTCATAAAGTTGACATTAAAATGTTTCTTTGTGATACTTGTGAATTTGCAAAGCACAAACATGTTGACTTTCCCTCTATTAATAAAAGAATTATTGTTTCCTTTGCATTAATACATAGTGATATGTGGGAGCCCTTTAGTATTCCTAACCTATCTAGGGCTTATTGGTTTGTCATCTTTATTGAAGATTGCACTCGAGTGTCAAGGGTATTTCTCTTGAAACAAAAAAGTGAAGTGAGCCAAGTTTTCAAAAACTTCATCCAAAAGATTAAAAATCAGTTTGAGACAACCATTAAAAGAGTTTGTTCAGATATTGCCAAAAAATAATTTAGCCAAACATTGTCCTCCTTCAATGAACGAGGGATAATTCATGATTTTTCTTGTGTGAACACCCCACAACAAAATGGGGTAACAAAATGAGAAATTGGACATCTCATAAATGTAACTTGAGCCTCTCTTTTCCATAAAATTGTACCACAACAGTATTGGAAGAAGTTGTCCTTACTGCTACCTATTTGGTCAATCGTCTACCCTCCATAACACTAAACAATAACAGTCTCATTTAACTATTTTCCAAAAATTTTTGGACTTAAGGACAAAAAATTATATTGTACTGTACCTCCAGTCTTTGGCTATGTATCCTTTGCCCATGTTCATTCTAATCTTAGGGAGAAACTTGATCCTCGAGTTACTGAGTGCATATTTATTGGTTATTCACCTACCCAAAAGGGATACAAATGTTCCCACCCTCTACCAAAAGGATTCCTTATGTCTTGTGGTGTAACCTTTGATGAATATACACAATATATTCATCTTTATCTTCACGGGGAAAGCTCATGCATTGAAGATAAGGATAATTCATTCTTAACAGAAAACCACATTCTCCCAAAATTAAGTCTCATTAATACTTTGTCTATTGGGTCTATACATAACCATCTACTGAGTCTAGTCATGTCCTTTCTCTTCTCCTATTCATTCTCCTTTTGTGTCAAGCCCAAAGATAACTAGAGAACAAATTCAGAAACTCCTAAAGCATGGTTTGGCAAGTTTACTACCATAATGGAGTTTGCAACAATTTGATGTCACAAATGCTTATCTACATGAAAATCTTGAGAAAGAAATTTATATGGAGGTACCACTTGGGTTTAAAGCCAATGATGGAAAGATGTGTAAACTAAGGAAGACACCTTATGGATTGAAACAAACTCCTAAAGCATGGTTTGGCAAGTTTACTACCATAATGAAGACCATGGGGTACAAGCAAAGCCAAGGTGATAAGCATTTAGCTTCAGGGGGAGTTACTACATTAATTGTTTATGTAGAAGATATAGTCGTAACTGGAGATGATCGGGCAAGAATGGAAGCCTTAAAAAACTGTTTGATAACAGAATTTGAAGTTAAGGAGTTAGGAAGATTGAAATATTTCTTGGGCATTGAAGTGGTACATTCTCATCATGGTACTTTCATCTCACAACAAAAATATGTGTTGGATTTATTGGCTAAAACTGGTAAATTATGATCCAAACCAGTAGAGGTAATACCCATCAAATATGTGACTCCTTGTTTTATTTTTTTGTTTGTTATGATTTTTCATTTCCATGTGTGATGCTTCGAGAAGTGTACGAGTTGCCATGAATCGTGAGTAATGATGGAAACTGAATCGTGAATTCAGATTGGATTCATGTCACTATTCAAGCTATGAAACAATTCACCTACCAATATGTATCTAGAAAGAAAATTTTCAAAACGAATCACAATTCGCATCGTGCGATTCTTACGGTTCTAGCTACCATGCATTTCATTCTATTGTTGGCAAGTTGGGAATGGATGACATTCACTTACCAACTTGAGGGAAAGTGTCAGAATCCCTTGATTTATGTTGCAGATAATATTTCCATGTACACCTTTAATCACGTGATTAGGAGATTAGATTACATTCCATAATGAGGAGGATGGATAGGCTGACAGTACAACTGGACCGTTGATCCTGACTTATATTGATAGATTGTATAAGTCTTTGTATTCTATTTAAAAGAGCAATTGTCCTTTTAAGTATAAAGCAGAATGCTCTCAGTTTTATCACAACTCACTAGCAAGTGACATAGGATATCTGAGAATTGTCCTCTATAATTTTCAAACTTGCTTATATTTTTTTCTAGAGAACTTTTTACTTGGATAATCATACATGTTAAAAATTCTCTGTGAAGTATGAACTAAATATCTCAAACATATATTTGTAGATCCGCATGGATACTCCCTCTGGAATCAAAGACTCCATTCCTGCATGGATCAAATTTTCTGTACAGGCTCCTGGTGAAATTCCATATAGTGGAATATACTATGATCCCCCAGAAGAGGTAAGTTTCTAGGTTTCTTACATCTAAGTTTACACTTAGACAAAGAGATGACAAATCTAAATATCTCTTTTACCTTGCATTTGTTCAGTTAGAATTGTATTTTTAGCATCTCTCTTGATCTACTCACAATGATAATGACAGTTTTGTTGTATTTTTAGCCTCTCTCTTGATCTACTCACAATGATAATGACAGTTTTGTAGTATTTTTAAGTCATTGCAATGTTTTCTTACATTAGGAGAAAAGATGTATGCAATTTCTCTTTTTAATTATTTGTAAATATAAAGATAGAGAAAAGCACAATACTTAACACTGTTTTGGCAGAATGCAGGATCATATTGAAGGTAGTCTAGTTAGTGTATCAAATAAAAAATATTTGTTGATAGCAATAACTCCAGTTATGTTTGAATTTTTTACCATGCACTTCTGTGTTAAGTGGTTTTGTTTTTTTACATTTACAGGAAAAATATGTGTTCAAACATCCACAGCCAAAGAAACCAAAATCACTTAGAATATACGAGTCACATGTTGGAATGAGTAGTCCGGTGAGATCATTTTTCTTGTGTATGTAAATCAATAAGTGATCTATTTCCTTTTCCTATATGTATTGCCTTATTTTAAAGTCAACAATTTATTACATCATAAAGTTGTCATTTTTTAATCATGATTGACCAGATGTCAAATGACTGGACTCCCTCCCGCAACATGTTATGATAGCAGCCTTTTCTTCTCATAGACACTAGTCGTAAATCCTAATTAGTTATGGGAAAATTTAAATGGAAATAACAGTCAAGGAAGAAGGGAAGATAATGCAGGTTCTTCCCTCTTCCTCCTTGCATATTACTAACACAAAGACAAGTGATTACCATTAGAGCACTGTTGAGTCATTGCTTCCAAACAATGCTTCTCTCTGGGCACCCTATTAATGACTGAGTATTGGACTGTGATTATGCAAAAGAAACCAAATTGAATTGCACTACCAAGTAGATACCACCCAAAATTAGAAGGTTAGGAAACCAGATACAGAAGTTACTTAGCAACTGACAACGGGAATAGCTAAGTCCCTGATTTATTTATTGATTCCCCTATAATTTGCCTACAGTATTTACTTGAACAGATCTGCAAGCCCGACCCTGTCTAACAGGTGGTGAAATGTTACAAATCTACCAATTGCGGTCAGCTTTCGAAGTAAGGGGGAAAGTCCAAATAGACAAATAAATCACCATTTAAAAATAGGACGACATCTATATTTGGTCCTCTAGTAGATTGAAGCACTTGCCATCCAGGATCTCATCTCAAAACAGACCTACATTTATGGTGTTTTTCACCTCTGCCAACTGAAAAGGGCAATAGGAAAAATTAGGATTGAATTTCAGAACTTCATCCTTGTAGACATTGTTGAATTTCAACCGGGTGGTGCTGCAAGGAGTTAAGATAAAGGGAATATTAGTTAGCAACCACTAGAGAAGATAGGGGTGGAAGAATTCATCCCGAGATTTAGAAGATTTGTAACAAAGGAAGGACCCTTTGTGAATAAAACTGTTCAGTTTATTTGTTTGTTTTTTATCAATTTCTTATATTTCTTTCCAAGGTTCATAACTAGGCTCACTTAAAGACATTTGCAGGATCCCTTTTTAATTTTATTATTATACTATAAACAAAATATAACCTATCTAGAAATTTCAAACTGCAAATGGTTATCTGTGTCCTTGTTTTTTTAATTTTGGTCGTCAGTGTGAAATATCTTAGCATTAGCAGAAGTAACAGTAGTAATAGCTGAAATATATCTTACCATTAACAGAAGTAACACTACTAACAGCTGCGCAATGTATTAGTTGTTATGTGCATCAACACTGCAAATCTGGTAAAAGAAAACTTAATTCTTTACTGAAGATTTATTTGTAATGAATGAAGACATTGGTCTCATTTGTACCGTCGGTGTCATTTGAATTTAAATAATAGAATAGTTTTTTAGTATTAGAGATAAACTTGCAAAGTTCCAAGAAAAATCTATATTTAGAATTTCAGTTCTTTTTCTACCACCAACAATGTTGTGAACCATGTGCAGGAGCCAAAAATCAATACATATGCCAATTTTAGAGATGATGTACTACCTCGCATTAAAAAGCTTGGTTATAATGCTGTCCAGATTATGGCTATCCAAGAACATTCTTATTACGCCAGCTTTGGGTAACTCTTCAGTTTTCTTTTTTATTATGCCAGTTTTGTGAGCTCTTCTGTTGTCACTTTTCCCTTGCTCCCAAATTGCTGATTGTCCCTATGAGATTCATAAAATAACCGCCATCAGACAGTTTTGTGCGCTATACTTCTCGCTTCTCAATGAGATATTGTTTTTCTCTTAGTTTTGATAATTTGATTATAGTAATAGTGTTGTGCATGGTGCAGGTACCATGTTACAAATTTCTTTGCACCTAGTAGTCGATTTGGAACCCCAGAGGATCTTAAGTCTATGATAGACAAAGCCCATGAACTAGGACTGCTTGTTCTGATGGATATTGTACACAGGTAATGATTATTCTTTATAAGTTACTATTATTTTCCTTACTTTGTCAATATCTCTATTTCTTTCTTTTCAACCTTATCCTCAAATATCATTACATGAATGATATTATTTTTATTTTTTAAGGTTTTATTCCTACAACCTTAGATCTGATTGTCAATATATTGTGAATGTAGTCATTCATCAAATAATACATTGGATGGGCTAAACATGTTTGATGGAACTGATGGTCATTACTTCCATCCTGGGTCTCGAGGTTATCATTGGATGTGGGATTCTCGCCTTTTCAATTATGGAAGCTGGGAAGTAAGTGCCGGCCCCAGAGAATTCACAGGCTTAGTTCTGATAATATTTCCAATCATGACTCTTCTATACCTTTTGGACAATAGTGAGTGACTGACTTTAACTCTTATTTTAGGTATTAAGGTATCTACTTTCAAATGCGAGATGGTGGCTGGATGAATACAAGTTTGACGGATTTCGATTTGATGGTGTTACATCAATGATGTACACTCATCATGGATTGCAGGTACACTCTAATTGGATTTTGTGTTTGGCCTCCTAAGTCTCTTGGTATTTTAAGATTACTTTTTCTACATTAGTTCTTAAAAAAGTGTTCAAGTATTGTTGGAGTGCCAATTGAATTAGAAAAGGGAGAAATTATAAATATCATTAAGAATTTTATCAGAATGTTGTGTAGGATTGGACAGATTTATTGCTTTCATGAGCTTGTTTGTTTATTCTTACTCTAGATATTTGAATCTGTCCAGTATTCTGAAAATACAAGGACAAACTTATAAAACTAGGGCAAGAGTAAAAGGCATGTGTATTTAACCACAACAGACTAAATAAAAGAGCTAATGAAGCATAAAACTGTACTTATCAGAGAGAAAAATTCTTTTTGCATGTTATATGTGTGAAGTAGTACAGCCCCCCTAAAACTGCAAACCATGCAAAAGCGATGCAACTTGTACAATTTGATAGATCTATGGGAACTGATGTATCATGATCATGAATATGACCTGCTTAACTGAAATGATTTGATTATACAGTTAGATAATGATGAAGATCTTCCCCTGTCATCTACTCCCACTAAAAACATTGAACTTGGAATTGAGAATTCTCCTTGTAGTGATAGCAATTTCAACAAAATTGATTTTTACCATTTTAACAACTAATGAAATATATTCTAACAGTGGTTAGACTTTGAAGCAAAGGATTCTATTGCACTTAGGGATTCTTTCTTAATAATCATTTACTTTTTTGTTTTGTATTATTGAATCTTGCTGTAGGTAGCATTCACTGGAAATTACAGTGAGTACTTTGGTTTGGCAACTGATGTTGATGCTGTGGTTTACCTGATGCTGGCTAATGATCTCATTCATGGACTCTTCCCTGAGGCAGTTACCATTGGTGAAGATGTATGTTATCCTCTTGAAAGTTTTAAATCAATGTACAACTTTAACATTTTATTCAAACTGTTTAAGAGTTGAGTAATTGTCATCTCTTGATTTTGGTTTGACTTTCCTTGGTCAAGTATAGATGGTTGTGTAACTGTTGTAAAGAAAAAGAAAAACAGCATGGTGATTGAACTTGAACCCTCTATATGACTCAATGAAACTGGCAGTTGACTATTCAATTTGCTTTCCATTTGCAGGTGAGTGGAATGCCAACATTCTGCCTTCCTACACAAGATGGTGGGGTTGGTTTTGATTATCGCCTGCAAATGGCCATTGCAGACAAGTGGATTGAGATTCTCAAGTAACCTTTACTTTTATTTTGGAGCACAAATACAGCATACTGTATAATGAACTTATTTGGATGAGCTTCTCTGTAAGAACTTCTAGGAGAAAATTTGAAATTAGTTTCCCCATAAGCTAAAATTAACTTATGCACAAGCTAATTTGTAGCTAATTCTTTGTAGTGGAATAGATGCAATATCTTTTGTGTCTTAACATTGCAAGTGTAAATAAAAATTGTGTCCCTCCGGGTGCAATTGTTATTCAAATCCTTAACCCTTTTAAACTCCACCTCATCATTCCATCTCTATAGGCCACTTTCATTCATTCTTACTGTTTGCTAGTAGTGTGAAAAGAAATCCATGTTTGATTTAAGTGATGTTCTTTTTGTGTAGGAAGCAAGATGAGGACTGGAAAATGGGTGATATTGTGCACACACTAACAAACAGAAGGTGGCTGGAAAAATGTGTAGCTTATGCTGAGAGTCATGACCAGGCCTTGGTTGGTGACAAGACAATTGCATTTTGGTTGATGGACAAGGTGTTTGTCTCTTCAATATATTGTGTTTCTCGCCTATTTGACACTGCATGCTGAATTCAAGTGCTTATTTACAGCATATAAATAAAGTCTTGCTTGATTACAATAAATCTTATGGAAACTTCTTCTCATACGCATTTTGTAATCAGCTTCTGATGTTAAGTATCAGTTTAGAAAGAATCCCTAATATAGCATCGCCCAATTCTCTGGCTGTTTCTTGAATTCTTTTGGTTCCTACTTTGCTTCTGTCGAATCATTTAAGGACACTTGTTTCCGTTGCATAAAGTGTATGGCTGCAGTTTGCAATTGAACATTTATATTTTACTAATATTCTGTTGCCTGCTTCAGGATATGTATGACTTCATGTCTTTAGACAGGCCAGCTACACCTCGTATAGATCGTGGTATAGCATTACACAAAATGATTAGGCTTATTACCATGGGACTTGGTGGTGAAGGATATTTAAATTTTATGGGGAATGAGTTTGGTCATCCTGGTAAGCATATTTGATTACCAAGACATTATTTGTGTAGAAATTCAATTATGACATGACTAGTTGGATTTGAAGTTTTCAAATTAAGTTTTGCTCACTCATTGTTGCTCTGTTCAGAGTGGATTGATTTTCCAAGGGGTGAACAACAACTTCCTAATGGCTCTGTAATTCCAGGGAACAACTACAGTTATGATAAATGCAGGCGTAGATTTGACTTGGTAAGTTCTTGGTTCATTCAGGACCTTTGCAATAACTAATTTATTTTCCCACTGTTCAGTGTTTATTTACTTTAAGTTTTCAGTTAGATAAGCTCTGTGGCAAAATGTGTTTATCTTATTACTGATGAATTATAAACCATGCAACTTTTTCTTTCTTCATTTTTATTCTTTCTTTTAGGATAAATGTACTTTTTTACAGGACAATTTTCGTTCAAATACTTTGTTCCAAGTATTTTATTTGGTGATGGCAGTTAGATGAAGTGGAGTATGGAATAATTCGTATTTTTCATTAGTTCTGTCTTCCGAACTAGTCTTCTTGTTGGATTAGACTTTATTTTATGTTTTTCTTTTATTGGCTTCATGAGTATAAGCAGTGGTAATGGAAAAGTTCTCTTTCCGCATCTTCTTTGCTATTGTTGATTGTTTACGTTTTCTTACAAACCGTTACAGAAACAATATGGATCCCTCCTGCATACAAATATAAAGCATGTTTCTTTGTTCTTAAAAATTACTAAACAGATTTAGTGACAGTTACTAAAGTAAGATAATATAGTTGGACCGTTGAAATGCATGGAGTAATGGAGAAACTAGCATATGAATTGTTTGTGATGTGTACATCTCAGACATTGCATGCTATGAAAATCAAATGAAGTTGTTAACAGTTAAAGACATGGAGTGATAAAATGAAACTATGTGTCGTGCTCCAGGTAGGACAAGATGTTTATATATTGAACTGAAAAATCCAATAAAGATTATTGCCTGATAGAATCTCAGTTTTGTGGGCAAATCTATCAAAATATATGTTTTGTTTTGTTTTATATCTACACTACTTTGACATCAAACAAAAACTCCATATACTTATTAGGCATGTTGTTCAAAAGTTACAAAACTTACCTTGTATTTGCTTAATCAGGGAGATGCAGACTATTTAAGATATCGAGGGATGCAAGAATTTGATCAAGCCATGCAGCATTTAGAAGAAAAGTTTGGTGTAAGTGTTGGTATCTCTATGTCTGTTATTTCCTATTTAATGAATTATCCTAATGAAATCTTATTTGGATGGTCATCTAACTTTGCTTTTATGGCTATACCTCATCATTAAAAATAACACGCATAAGTTTACTATGACCATCGTCAATAACCATAATAGCAGTAATACACTTGTGAAAGCACAGATATTTTAATTTGTTTTTTCCCAAGCCAGTTTCGATACACATGGTTGTGCAAGCTAACTTTCATATTTACAGACTTTTAACCTAGGTTCGTTAACTGTACTTACCTTTTTGCTGCAGTTCATGACTACTGAGCACCAATATATTTCACGGAAAAATGAAGGTGACAAAGTTATAATCTTCGAAAGGGGAAACCTCGTCTTTGTCTTCAATTTTCATTGGAACAACAGCTATTCAGATTACAGAGTTGGCTGCGCAACCCCTGGGAAATATAAGGTATATCATCCGCGTGTAGTGGATACTATCATACAAGAGTACTACGGAGACTCGAATATGACTGATACTGATATTATTTTCTCTTTTTATTTTCCAGTGTTAGAGAATGTGTTTCATAATGGGTTATGCTTTCCTTTTTCCAGATTGTCTTGGATTCAGATGATGCCTTGTTTGGTGGTTTCAATAGACTTAACCACTCTGCTGAGTACTTCACTTCTGTATGGGACTTCTCTAAACTTGTTTCTGAGTGTGCACCATGCTGAGGCATGGACACCGAAGTGTCTTGTTATGTCTTGTTTGTATTTTACTATTCGTGTTCTTATACATTCTTGCGGACCTGATTTTAAGGTTTTGACTCTTGGTGATTTTACAGGAAGGATGGTATGATGACCGACCTAGATCCTTTCTTATCTATGCACCTTCTAGAACAGCAGTGGTTTATGCCCTTGCAGATGATCTTGAACCAGCCCTTCTAGATGAAGTTGAACCAGCCCTTGCAGATGAAGTTGAACCAGAGCCAGTTGATCCTTGATGAGAAGCTTCTGGGACGAATGCTACAAGTGCACAATGGCAGCAGTACATCTCTAGTGAACCTAGCCAACCAATGTCTGGTTGTTTAACCGGCACTGAAACACCAAAGAAGCATACTTGAAGTGGAATAAGTGGAGCTCTAGTTAATCTTTAGTGAGGCAGGACACTGGTCTAGAAATCTTGTACATGTGCATTGCTAGGTAATAAGTTAAGATATCACTCCCATCTTTCTGTTTTTACTTTTTAGGATTCAATGTCATGAAATGCATAAGTCGCATCAAGATTGAGAAATGTGAATCATCGAAGCTTTCCTCTGCGAACGAACCTTATACTCGATGTACGTATGCACATGTCAATCTTCATAGTGTTTACTCTGTTCAGAGTTGGAAGCTTCCAAAGGACTTTTACAGTGGGAAATTTTGCAGGAGGCTTACATAGGTGTTTTACTTTGGGGTCTTTATTTCGTTAACTGTCTCCTTTATATTTAAAAGTTGAGATTTTGCGATACCTAACCGTGTAATAAAGACATCATACTGGTCAAAAAAGAAAATAAAAAAGGGTCGCTCATTCACTCCTTTCCTGGCCTATTTTTTAAAATAAGAATCTTGTTTATATTCACATTACATTCTTGTCTGTTTCCTTTTTCAGTGGAGACCGAAAGCAAATAATTTCACTAGAAGAAAATATTTATGCTAACTCCATGGTTAATGGGTGCAGAGCTTAGACTTTCCATCCCAAAAGTCCAGGCTTCTGCACCAATATATTGCAAGGATTGTACTTTAGTCATTTTTCAAATATTTATGAAAAGGGGTAAGCGTACAAGACTTCACTGAAGTCGTTGTTTAAATAATGATTTTGCTTTTTTATTTTTTATAAAGGTGTAATTTTAGTGATGATTTTGATTTTCTTAAAAAAATTAAATAGTTGTGATTAGTTAGATAACTTTAGTTTTTTAAAATAAAAGTTTCTATGTATATGATTTTATTTATTTTTTTCTAGGAAGTCTCTGTATAAACTTTTCTTTAGCGAAGTCCTGATGTATGATGGTTTTTTATGTTTATATTAAACGATTTTTTCATATATTTAGTAATTTATTTATATTTTTTACCTTAGACTAAATTAAGTTTTGTTCATTTAAAAAATAAAACAGGAAAAATAATTATAATAAATATTTAAATAAAAGTACAAAATTATTTAATACAGCTAAAGTGTGTATTTTATTTTAGAAAATTCATTATTCTTATAAATATAGAAACTAATTATTAATAAACAAATCAAGATTATTTAATTAATTAATTAATTCCAATTGGACAAGATGAAAACATCATTATATTTTACATTTAGCAATTGTTTAAGATGAAAGAATGGATAAAGTAATTAAATTTCTATAAATGTTTTTAATGAATTAAAGGATAAAATAATTAGTTAATTAAATTAAAGGTGAAACAAAGAACTATAACGAAACAAAGGACAAAATAATTGCAGTTGCTGATATGATTCTTTTGGGAGTCATCTTCTTAAGTTCCCATAAGTGTTTGTTTATTTTTAGTTTCTTTTCCGCCCATCTTCTTATGCAAAGCTGCTTTCACTGTTTTAAACTTAATAATATAGTATTTAAAATATTTATGGAAAAATATTATTATCCAAACACATAAGTCAGATTTGTTATCATCTTGCGTATTTTAAGAAGACGTAACGAAAGGCATGAAGAATAAGCGAGTGTTATGAGCAACCCAGTGTGACTTACAAAAGGCGATGCAACCAGGAACTCGCAATATCCTTTCATTTCACACTAAGAAACAACACCAGTCCATAGGAATGATAACAACATATAACCGTTGTCCAATGCAGCTCCAAAATTGAAACTTAACCGAAAACAAAAAACAGAAAATTAATTGGGCCACCAACAAACGAAATTCAGGCGCTAATGAAGCTGGTCTCAGATCCAGAACCAGGAGGCAAGTGATGCAAAACGCTAGTAGGAGATGAAGTTGAAGTAGACGATCTGAGTGCCTCAGCAAGTGGCCCACCCATTGAAGCCACTTGACTACCCGAGGCCCATCCTCCGGCCCAATTCAACTGCAGTTGCTCTGCCTCGAGATTCAAATTCTCATTTCTTGGGCCCGGGTCCTCTCCATAGCCCGTGGACAATTTCAATGATACATCCGAGGAGGAGGAAGCATTTCCGGGCATAGAAATAGAGAGGCATGTGGCCGAGTTCATCCGGCCAGCATTGTTTTCAACGTTGTCAGAGTCTTCCAGTGATCTTGGCCAATCATCGAAAAAATGTCTCAGCATATGCCCACCTGCTCTGCCATCCCCACCCACATGATCTTCGTTTTCAAACAAGCTCTTGTCTTCATTCTTGGTCCCAGAGGAGCTACATGTGGCCCAGTAACAAGACAGCAAAAATATCAACTTGAGCCTTTCTATCAAAACGGTGACAATATTATAAACTGTGCTCGTCCAACACAAGTACACAAGCATTACTAAATTTGGTTTCGAAAGAACGGTTGGGGATTATTTGTGCCCAATTTATAGTGTGTTTGGCATGCACTTAATGGACTATAAATTATAACAACATCTTTTGTCCTTTCGCTCTTTGAAAAAAGGCATATTAATGCATACTAATTAAGGAACAAAACTGAAAATAAGTGTTTCTTGCATTATTTTCATTAAAAGGTTATTTATTTATTACACCTAATCATTGATTTTTTGAGACACCCGTTTGCAAGACACTAATAGAAACAAAATGTATGACCTTTTTTGCTTTGTTTCCTTATGTGTTTTACATTGAAGATACATTAAATAGTAAATAGATCCCACTCGGCATCTTCTTCTAATAACCTGCTTTATTTCCCAAGTACGAGACATAGTGGGCATACCCTCACTGGGGTCCCTATCCGAGTTAGGCACCAGTACAATAAGTCACAAGCATATATCTCCTTCCTTGGATTACTTGTTCAAATCGGAATGCATCATATTCAAACTTACTTTTTCAACGTCAATGAATTCATCTCAGAAACGACATTGACGGAAAAGGAAAAAAAATAAACCACACAAGTAAAGTATGCCCCACCATATTTAAGATCAAGCTCACATAGAACTAACATTTAGCCACCCTTTTCCAAAGCAAAGCTCACTTGCTAGTTGCCTTTTGTTAGACACAATACACACTCCAATCATAATTATTAATAGTCCAAAACTAAAATCTTAACAGAACCCTTAGGCTGCGATCTTGTTAACAAATCACATAAACAAACACAGATGAAGCCATAAAGGTTTTAAGATTACCGTTCGCTAAGATGAAGAAGATCAAAAGGGGATTTCAGAGAAGCAGTAGCTAGCGGCGGTGAAGAAATGGAAGATGAAGCACCTAGTCCTTGAGATCCACCACCACCACCACTACCACCACAATTAGCACTACTTGGTGTGGGTAGTTCCACAGGCTTTCTTGAACGGTTTCTACCACGATGCATGTGGCGCTCACAGTACTTTTGCCCAGCCACCACGTCCCTCGAGCACCGCCACTTTTTGCCGTCAGTTCTCCGGCACCGCCCTGGTTCTGGATCCATCGCTCCTCTACCCCAGTACCCTGATTGCAGCACTGATCCAACAAACAAAACATGTTCACGAAACTCTACCCTTATGATGCAACAACTTATAACATAAAAAACCTTATTCCACTGCATAAGATTACTATACAGATTAGATTATGTCATTGGTCTTTGTCGTATGGTCATCCATATTTGATATATTTACGAATTTGAAGTTAACGCTTGGCCTATAAATATAAATGTCATTATATATTAGGTCTTGGATGTGATTTAAAGAAGTTCATAGTTATAGCTTTGGTTGTGTAACATCATTCTTTACTTCCGACTGGGTTTCCAAGCTCACAGTAACACAACCATCTTCCTTATTCCACACAAGAGATCGGCTATGAAACCAAGACTGATGCAACAAGTATGTATTGTCCAAAACGTAAACTATTTTTTTTCTTTAATCAAAGTATTGACATCTTTCTTTAAAAATAAACTAAAAAAAGTTCTTAGGGGAAGTTGAATGGTCACAAAGCACGAGAAACTTGTTGTAACGTATGGAGAATGGTGTGTGACAGTAGAGAATATAAAGAGAGAGAGGTAATAAAGAGTGGAGAGAGAGAGAGAAACTTACAAGCAGGTTGGTAATGTTGGAGAGGGTGATGGAGGAAATAGTGAGGGGAATGAAGAAGGCTTTTCTTGATTGGTTGAAGGAGTTCAGGAGGAACAGCAGCACCAGCTAACATGTACCTGAATATCAAAGCCTGCAACTCAAGTTCCTGCCACTGAGACAAGCTGAAGTAGCTCCCCATCCCTGAACAGGTGTAATAAAGAGGAGACCACCCCAGAAAGGGAAAAAAAGAGAGAAAACGTAAGAGCCAAAGAAGGGAGGGTGGGGTGAACAAAAGAAAGGTGGGTAAGGTTGTGATGGAAGAAGCAAACGTGAAAAGTAAGCAGCAACTAATGCCTGAAGCTAATCAAACTTTCTTTCTGCCAAAAGGAAGAAAAGAGAAAATAAAAATCTTACTGGGAAGTCTGTTAGTAGCTGCTAATGTTGAATCTGACAGGGTGCTGACTTTGCTGTTGGGTTCAGGTACAAACAAAGGGAGTGCAGAGGCAGATGATTGTGTTTGTGGCTGTTGATGGGATTCAGGGAGAAGTTTTGGCATCTTTGTAGAATGTTGTTCCTCTGACTCATGCTGGTTTCTCCATTGCTTCAGATGCAAGTCCATGGAGAGAGAGATACAAAGAAACCACCCACTATTAAGCTTGGCTTAATATTAGCGTGTGACTACTGTGTGGCTAATTAACTTCGTTAGGTGTGATGGATGTGTAAAGACCAAGTTTTTAAAAAGCTTTTGCAGTGTCCTCTTCTGCTTCCTTTATATCTTTGGCAGATAGCTGTGTGAGAAGTAGAGGGGTGGTGGAGTGAGAAAGTGAGAGAATGAGTGAGTGAGAAAGAGAGAGAGATAGAGAGAGATGGTTCTCTGACAGCAAGCCTGCAAAGTTTGTTTTGAAGGCAGTGGGGAAGGGTTAGAGCACTTGAGAAAAAGACAGTGAGACAAGACAGTTGAGAGGAAAAAGAAGAGCTGAAAATAATAAAATAATGGATTTGTAGAGAGATGAAAGAAAGAACCTGCGGTCTTTGTCTTTCTGCTTTGCTTTGGAAATACCACTCGAGGGAAGAAGTAGCAGCAGCATAGTATAGGGCTTGGCTTGTAAGTGGAAAAACAAGCTTTTTACTATATTTTATTACCATCACTACTAGGGCTCTACACCACTAGAGTGCCTTATAATCATACTACATTCATCTGCTTTATGCATTTTCTTTATTCAATTACATTTTTTATGAGTTGGTTTTGGACCAATGTGGTGTCTGAAACAATGCAAAGAGGAGAGAGACACACACACACATCGATGAAGACTGACATAGGGAGGTTTAATCCGACAGTGCAGTTCTATTGCAGCTGCATGAGATGATATGATATGATATGAAATGAGAGCATTTTCGTTATATATTCACTCTTTCTTGAGCCTCTGAAAGGCCTCACTATAACGACTAAACATCAAGGTTTATTGTAAACTCGGCATTTTTAGGAACTAACATCTCGATTTTCGTCTAATCACATAGGTCTTTGCATGTAGCATCTCGAGGGATTTTCACTTCTAATCTAATCTCTTTTCTTATTTTCTATGATACTGTAGATTAAAGTACAGAAAAAGAATATTCCATTACAAAACATTTGGTTTTAACAATATTAGTACATTACAAGTGATTGTTAAAGTAAAGTAGTGGGAAAAACATAAACACGTCTATAATGTAATACACTGTGATTTTTAGTTCAGTTAGAAAAACAATCAAAGATTATTTTGTTCAAATGTACATTTATTAATTCGTTTTTTATGCATTAATTTCGATTCTTAAACATTAATTAATATATAACGAAGAGATATTTCATGGTATAGAATAGTTTCACTTACACATCAAAAAAAAATGTTACTATTGCTGTGGAAATTCAGGAGATGAATTGGTTGCGTGTAGGTATTTGGTTTTTCTGACATATTTATGAATATTAAAATGATAATTTTGTGTTCAGAGAAAGTCACGGTTCCAGATTTACAAGGAGGATTTCGCATATATTCAAATAATTAATGCTTAACGGAATTATGTCCAAATTATAATCAACAGAAACTTTGTTTAAAAATGTACTACTGAAAAAAAAATATTTCTTATGAATAATTGTGAAAGTATACTCTACATTCGTTTTATTTTGTTTTGAAATTATTAAAATAGTAAAAAAAATCATAACTTTCTCTAATTTATAAAATACTTTATATTAATTACCAAAATTTTATCTATTAATATTTTAGATTTTAAATTAGTCTTTAAAATATTAATTAAGATATTTAGAATTTAGAATCTAAAATATAACTAAAAATTTGATACTTAATTTAAATACCAATTTAAAAATTATTTTATAAACTTTTATCAATAAAAATTACTTTAAATACTAATAATTTTTTAATCTTTAAAATAATATTTAATTTATTTAATATAATAATTTATTATTTTTTATCTCTAAATTTAGTTATTATTTAATAAATTTATTGTAGTAAAAATTTCTAATATATATACTTTATTAGTCATAAAATCTATTTGGAATAAAAAAAAGTCATAGGAGACCTTCTAAATCCCCTCATTTTCTTTGTCACAATTGAAATACTTATCTGTCTCAGTTTATTTGTTACCTTAGAATAAAAAAATATTAATTAGTTTTTCCTAATAGTATTATTTATTAATATTTTAATTTTCAATATAGTAGTTAGTTCTTACTTTTTACTATCTGTTTAATAAATAAGACTATTTTAATCAAAATATACTATTTTACTCGTAAGAATAATAGATTTTTGAAAGTAAATATAGCTATCATCTATAAGAAATCAAAAAATACAATTAAATATATGCTCAAAATGATTAATTCTAACATAAAAATATAGTGTTCCAGCAAGAGAATAAGCAACTTGGTTTATTTACCTTCATGCTAAACTCAATATATAACAACTCATTATGAATGTGTAAAATAAGAAGTTAGAATTACATAATATATATGCAATAAAGAAAATCAATCATTATAAAATTGCATTAATGACATTTTAACTCCTTAAATAAATGGATGATTAACCACAACACCTTGCATGAAGGCTAGAAACCTAAACATTTTTTAATTATCAGAATAAAATTTTGTTTATGAAATAATTTATTTTTAGGAATATTTTTCATATTTATCATGTTTGAAAGAGAATATTGAAGGCATACTTTAATTAACTTAATTGCAAGTTAATAGTTGAAATTCCCTTATATATAATTTTTTAAAATTTCTTATGAAATAACATAATTTTGTGGATATGTTTTTTTATTTACAATCATGTTTAGTGAAAAAGTGAATAATAAAGAATTTCTTAACTTAATATTATAGATTAATGAATAGAGAAAATATAACCACTGTTTTTAATAGATTTTGTTCAATCTCTTTCAAGAATACAAGAATTTTTTCCCTTTTCCACTTGAACCAAGCTTTCATTCAATTCATACATCACTCACATATGTTCTCATTCCATCTCCCAAATTCGCCTATTCTTTCTTCCTTTTTATCTAAATTTGTAAACAGTCTAGGAAACATATGTTGAAGTGGTAATTCACCTATCTAAGTTATCCTCCAAAATTTTATCTTATGACATTATCCTACACTTCAAATAACATTATCGTCGAATCAATTTCTTCATTCTCCTCCCCCACCAATCTTCCTCAAATCTCTCATTAAGATTCATTTCTAGATCTAAAACTCTCCTTCAACATTCTCCATAATCCATGCTTAGACTCTAAAATATATTTTCATAAACCTTGATTTTCCACATTGAGTCTCCACTTAATAAGACTCTATTAAAACTTTTTATGTCATTTCTAATTCATATCAATTGTCATATACATATATCAATCCATCAATTTCATATATAAGCATAACTAATTCTATTCATCTACATTATTTTTAATATCCAAATATAATAATGATTTTTATAATCTCAATATCGAATGAAATTCATATTTTATCTTTCTCATTCTTCATCAAAAGCATATAGAAGTTTGTTTACATATTTTTTTTAACCACTTATATCAAAGAAAGAAAGTTATTATAAGTTGAAACTCCAAGTTGACTAATATGTAGTGACTTTTGACACAAGTTAACCAAATAATCGTCCTAATTGATAATTAGTTGTGGATATTTGTTTGCCTTTTCGGTAAATTTCAAATCCTACCATTACAATAATTTATAAAAAATCAATAATTTTAGTTATGTAATATTTTTATCGCTACATATAATATACAATTTTTACAATATTTCTTAAAACCTAATTTAATCTTGCAAATTGAATAAAAAATTATAGTTGGTTATCTAACTATATATTATTTTAATCTTATCGTTAATTAATTTGATATTTCAACACACTATGATCGTATCACAGGTTCAACATTTCGAACCTAAAAGTTGTAACACATCTACAACTTTATGATTAGCTGTTACAATAATAACCTTTATCATTAAATAAACTCAGATGCATTACTATTTTTCTTTTACTTGTTACCACCAAATCAACCTATATATCTATCTATTCATATTTCTAATACTTAATTTTTCAGGCAAAAACAAATTAAGAATTAACAAAAGGGGAGAACTTTATGAGGTCCTTCTTTTATCTTAAAGTGGTATTTATTTATTTATTTAGAATAGATTTATCTTATTAAAGAGAATCCAGTGTGGAAGAATTTGTATAGAAATGCAGTGGCACTCATATGCTTCAAAGGTCTGTTTCAGATTCTGGCACCTCGTTACTATTTCCCTTAAAACGGAAGCAAACATATAAACTCAAACAAGACAAAACAATATCTAACGGACGACTGTTTCCGAGCATGCAAATGCAGGTCACGGGCTCATGTGTCAAAAATGTGACTTCAAATTTAATATCACATACTATTTTTAAAATGTTGCACATCTTTCTTCTTTTAAATTACCAATTCATCTATTTAATCTTAATTGTTGTAATATAAGAATATTAATATAAAGATTCGAGAATGATTATATTGCCCATAAAACTAATTATACTATTGTGTGTATACCACGATTCATCACGTACATACACTGTTACCTGTGTATATAGATAAATGTTACATAATATTTTAATATCAAGTTCTCAAAATAGCATATTACCTACAGATTAGAAAAAAAATTAAATATGTAAAGTATAGTAATATTTTACTAATAAATTTTAAAATAAATGTTTTTGGTAAGTCAATTTTACTAAGTTTCAATATTTTTCTTCTTATTTTTTTGGGATGTGTTGGTTAAAAGAATATATTGTCAATGTCCACTAAAAAAATTTTATTAAATAGCAATCAAATTTTAAATTAGTTTTTAAAAGATTAATTTAAAATATAAAATAGTAAGTAGCTAAAACATTGGTAACTAATATTCGTACTGGTAAAGTTCTTCGTCCTCTTCTTGTTAGATGAGAGTTTCCTTCACGAGGTTGGGTTAAAATTAACACTAATGGAGTTGCTAGGGGATATCATGGTCTTGCTACTTGTGGAGGTATTTTTCGTGGGAATATGGGAGAATTTATTGGAGTTTTCTTTGCATTTCTTGAAGTTCAAATTGCTCTGATTGATGAGTTTTATGGGATTATACATGCTATGGAGGAAGCTCAAAAGATGAGGCTTACCAATGTCTGACTAGAATGTGATTCTGCTTTGGTTTGTGTTGTGTTTACTCTTATGACCAATGTTCATTGGATGTTTCGTAATCGATGAAATACTTGTCTTAATTACTGTGGGAAAATCAGGTTTAGGGTTACTCATATTTTTCGTGAAGGGAATGCATGTGTTGATAAGTTGACTAATTAAGGATTTATTCATAGAGAATCTTTTCATTGGTATAATAGGCTACCATCTAGTATGTTCTTAGAATTCTTTATAAATATGTATAGTCTACCTATGTATCGTTTTTATTAATATATGGGTTTTGGTCAAGTCCCCCATATTTATTTATTTTTAATAATATTTTTTTTTCATGTGATGACAAATGATTGTTGTTACTTGAGGTGTCAGCATAGCTGAGATGTCATTGCATAGTGATGTCTAACATGAAAGCTTTTATTTTAAAAAAATGGGTAACTAATGTTTACATACCAATTTAGAAATTATTTTATATATTTTTATTAATAATAAAAGCTATTTTAAATACCTTTAATATTTTTAGTTTATAAAATAGTCTCTGCTTTAGTCAAATAATAACTAATTATTTTGATATCTAAAATTAGTTTTTATTTAATAATTTTATTGTAGTGTAAAGTTTTATTGGATAAAACACTCATTCAATATTGATAAAGGCTAATAATACATCTTTATAATCTAAACATTATTTTGATGAATGTTACATGTGAAACTTGAATGTGAATAACATGATTTATATAATGGTATTGTTGGTTTGTGATGTTTTCGGTATAATATGAGTTAGAACATCATTGATTTTTAGTCTAGGAAGTATAAAATTGTTACATGAATAGGTAACTCTTTGAAAAAGTTGTGTTCTAGTTGTTGGATTTGTTCTCTCAAATGATGTATTGTAGCTAAAGTGAGACTCAAACGATGTGCATTAATTATAAATGTTGCTCAATCAATGTAATGATCACTCAAGTGATGTGATGTATATAGCTTAAGTAATGTCTATAATTTGAGTGAGAGAGCTCAAGATTATTCTCTCATCTAGAAGGATATAACTAGTGCTCAATAGAACGCTCTTTTATTTATTACAATGAGGTCACTTAAGCAACAATATAATGAAATGATAATGATAGTATATCACGTTTAATGTAGTTTATACATGTTTCTATCTATAGTATGATATATGTATTGACTAAAGATTGCAATAACATATTGTGAGAAGAAAATAACTTTATTACTTCTCACTTTCATAGAGAATTAATTATTAGATGCATTTTAAAATAAAGGTCTTAATTTAAAATATTTCAAAATTATGAGAATTAAATATTAACAATTACATCATAAGCTAAAACAAAATAAGTTAGGTTTTTTTTAAGTATGAACTACTGAACTACTGTTGAAATTATATAAATCATGAATTATATAAACCAACTACCATTAGTCATAAAAAATATGCAAGTACCGTTAAAATACTTATTATCTAATATTAGTTGTTGAAATACTTATTATTCAAGGTTATTTTGCTGAGTTTTTAAAATAAATTTTTGAAACTTTCGAAAACTTATTTGTAATGTAAAGTTACACTTTTAAAATTTTAGAGAATTTAGTTACAAAATATATTAAAACAATGTAGTTTTTAATTATTTATTTATTGAAGTTTAAAAAATCAGGAGTGTTTTATTGAGGTTCTACAATAAATATTTGAAATTTAACTAATGTTAAAAAACATCTTTTTATTTTGTTGATATTTTAGACTAAATCTTTGAAGGCAATTTCTCCCTCCACCATATAATTTCAGCATGCACCCAATGAGCTCTAGAAGATGACAAAAATATCCCTCCTAAATGACGAAAATAACCTTACACAAAAATGGGAAAAATTATTTTTGAAACTTTTATCTGAAATATTTTGGATTTCAATTCATATTTTTGAATTCTGAAATTTTTTATCCAGAATGTATTTTTAGTTTTGTGTTCAGAAATTTTTTTTCCAGCATGTATTTTTTTTATTTCTCAATTATAATTATTATTTTGAATTTTTTAATTTAAAATAAGGGTAGTTTTTGAAATTTAAAAAATTGATATGGTGGAGGTTAAAATTGATATGGTGCGGGAAGAATTTGCCATCTTTGAAACTTAACAAATGTTAGAAAGACTTCCGTTAAAAAAACCTCCGTTATTTTGCTGAGGTTTTAAAATAAACCTTTGAAATTTAACGGAGGTTAAAAAAACCTTTGTTATTTTGTTGATTTTTTAAAATAAACCTTTGAAATTCAACAAAGGTTAAAAAAAATTGTTAATTAAATTAATTTTTTAGAGTTATATTAACATCCAATAAATAACTTTCATTAAAACCTTTTTTTCTTGTAGTGATACTTTATTTTGTGTGTCATGTCAAATATCATAATAATACTTAATACAAGAGTTTTTATATAAAAAAAAGTAGATATAATATTTTTTATTATAATATTAGTTAGGTGGTTGTGATTATATAGTTGATTTTCTATAACTATATTGAGCCGATTAGTAAAGTAATTATTTTAAAAATAATAATGTGGACATAGTGAATATTCTTATCATTTTCATGGAAAAATTATTAAATAAAATATCTAACAGTTTGGAGTAAATTAAAATTGGCCCAATAACTTTTCTCTCCTAAAAACAATAATTATATATGTCCTTTAGGGTTAAGTAAAACATAGCACTTTTATTTACTTATGTATAAAAAGTTTTTTTTTTATTATTATTATATATATGGGCGCGCGCTTATAGATAAATAGATAGATAATAGTTTTATACAACTTCATTTTTATAACTTTTTTTCAATCTTCTTTATACAAAAAAAAAGTTTAAAGTTTGTTTACAAAAATATTGCTAAATTTATGTACATGATGTCATTACAGAAAAGAAAAAGACACATAAAAATATATTGGAGTGGTGTAGCACATCCCAAAAGAAAGAAGACAACATCCTTAAGAAAATTCTTTGTTTGAGCTTGAAAAAAATAGCACACATCCAAAAAATAATAAATCTCTCTGAACAATTCAACATATAAGAGCAACTCCCACTGTCAAAATTTTGTTATCAATTGTCTTGCATGTAAGTTATGGTTCATACAAACAAAACGTTTAAATAAAGAAAAAAATAATTAAAATTCACGAGATTTCAACAAAATCTTTTTTTAATATTTAATATTTTTAATTGTATTAAAATAACTGTGTGGATTTTTTTTTCATGTTAACATATTATTTGAAAACCATTAAATTAATATTTAATCACAATAATTAAATTATTTTTTCAATCATAAAAAATGAAATACTTATTAAGATATGATTGTTTATAAAATATTGGACAGTAAAATTTGATTAAAAAATTAGAAAAGTGATGTGAATGGTCTACAGATAAAGTGGTACACTAAAATTAATTTATTTAAAATGAAATTAAGATTTTTGGATGGTTCCTAGTAGGACCCATTATATATGCTCTAAGACCCCATTTATAAAGGGAGACATTACTTGGATGATATATACTGTCCATGTTGAATCAACTTTTATCTTTCAACAACTTCCAATAAACTTTATCTCCAATATTTTTGGACACTTTGGCTAATGTTAAATACTTTCTCAACAAGATATTTGAAAAAGAATACACAGAAAAACAATCAATTTATTTATTTATCTTAATTATTTAATTGCAACTTATATAATCATATATTTAATAAGAATGTATAAGGAAATAAACAAGCTAAATTTATTATAGTTATAAAATGATTTATATAAAAGATTAATTTTTTCCCAAAAATATGATATTGAATGAGTTTTGTTTTAGTATTTGACCTAAAGATAAGTATTGGAAATGTGAAAGTGGGTTAATTTATAGGAAACTTGGTTGGGTATGTAGGAATCTAGGGAGGGGGGTCCCTTGAAGACAGAGGCCAGGTAACCTGATTCGTCGGTTTGTGGAGAAAGAGAGTTGAATAAGAAAAAAAGAAAATGGAAAAAAAAAAGAAAAAAAAAAAGCAATAAGATTGATTCACATGTCTCAAACTGAGAACTGAAATATGTGACAGTAGATGAGAGTTCTGACACGTGGGTCCCATTTTTCTATTTACTCTCTTTCCCTCTTTTTTAACATTTTTTGTTGGATAAAGAGAGGCACGCCCGCACGCCACCTCTCACCATCCATATCACGTGACATCTTACATCGAGACAAGGGCTTTTTATTTTTATTTTTTCTTTCATTTTCATTTTTTTTATTTATTTTACTTCAATTCTTTTTTCAATATCTTTTCCATTTATGCATTCTGCTTTTAGTAAGTGTAAAAATATTTGTTTTTTTTTTTAATTTTAGTTTTTTAATCATTAATTTTATACTTTATTATTAATTATAATTTAATATTAAAAATTTAACTTATAATTATAATCCATTACATGCCATAAATATTAATCACTTATAATATCTTATATTATGTTGATATAGGAAAAATAATTTTACAAACCTAACTCAACTTTACTGTAAAAATTTATATTATTGTTTATACCTAATACGGTTGTTTATACATATTATGGATTATGTTCTTACAACAAGGACCAAGAACACTTGAAACGGGTTAATCAAGACTAATCCTTCAATCTTGGGCTGAATACTGTCTTGGGCCGGGTACTTCTCTCCTTGACGGTGCTCTCGGCTTCTCCTCTCGGCTGGTGCTATCGGCTGGTGCTTTCGGCTGGTACTCTCGGCTGGTGCTCTCGGCTGATGCTCTCGGCTTCTCCTCTCGGCTTCTCCTCACAACAGGTGGGGGGTACCTGCAAGTCGCTCCGATGCCAAAGTCAGAAAAGGTTTAACGTTTATCAGATAAAATCACTCTTACCTCTTTCTATCTCTGAACTCCTATTTATAGAGTTTCTTTAATGGGCTTTCCCTTTACTCTTGGGCTTTCTTTCTGCACCTTTTTTATTATTTGTGCACC
>Ga0123342_1003040_pt1 | contig 27351 bp, 18 predicted proteins | sample Turbeawhitnodule_FD_89960 | JGI IMG/M metagenome (GOLD analysis project Ga0123342, IMG submission 89960) | Root nodule microbial communities of legume samples collected from Mexico - Turtle bean Mexico white nodule | ecosystem: Host-associated > Plants > Roots > Nodule | place: Mexico: Nepantla...
AAATATGCAATGCGTTAGAACATTCAAAAAATAGATGTTGAATAGATTCCTCTTGCTTTTCACAAAGCGAACACATAGAACATATATGCAAACCCTTATTCTGAATATGTTGATCTGTAGGAATTATCAGGATTTTTTTTTTAAAATTCTAAAATTTAGAAAATTATTCTGAAAATATAAATTTGAAAGTTTATTCGATAATAATAAATCCATAATGTATTTTGATTTGTACTCCTTTATTTAAAAATTGAGAAGGAAATTTTTGTTATTTCACATAAGATATCGAGTGCAGTTTCAAAAACAATGGGTGCAGAAAGTAATTGCATAACTCTAGAATACTGTAGAATCACCGGAAGGACCAAACCAACGTGGCATTGGGTTCTATTTTGGGCTTACAGCTTTTTTCCCCTAAATGTAATCAAATGGCTATTCACACCTCCAAAATTTCTATTAGTTTTCTCAATTCAAAATTTATTTTAAAAATATATTTATTCATTTTATACCAGGTGATAGGTCCGTAAATAAGTTAATATATATAATCATTATATTTATATTTGAAAATTTCAAATTTACAATCAAATATAATTTATAATAAATAAAAAATGTTATATGTCACATCTCATTTCACTAAAATAAACATAATATATAATAAGATTTATTATTATAATATTTTTTAGGTTTAATTTAATACCTATAATGATTAATATGAAAACTTTGTTTTTGTTTTACATTGAATTATAGATGATCTATACTCATTTAATTTTTACTTTAATGCATTTAAAAATTATATTAAAGACAAAATTGTATCACATTAAAATAATAACAGTATTTGTTGGCTATTTAATTTTTGTTTACAACATTATAAATAATTTATATTAAGTTGTTGTCTGATATTAAAATATCTATATATGTATTAACATATATTTCGTATATTTAAAATTATGATTACTAAATTTATTAAAATTTATATTATTTTAAAATTAAAATATAATAACTAAGTGCATTACAATTATATTATAAATTCAATGGCAGTGGTTTTACATAGAATAGTGTTTTCAAATTAGGTGAAATGATTAGAAAAACAGTGAAAAGCTGAAAAAAGAAAAAAAAAAAGTTGGAGAGAAGAAGAAAGAAACAGCTTCAACTCAACTCAGTGTAAACTTCAATGGCAGAAAGGGATCCCAAGCCCAATGACTCGATTTCAGGTTATCATCATTCAAAGCTTTCATCTTTTCATATTTTTTGTTTAAAAAGTCTTAGGATTCACGCTGCTTTATCGTGGGCCTTCATCTTTCAACTGTTGCAATTTCTGATCGTGTGACCTTAGTTTCAAAAGATTGTCCTTTACTTGATTTTGTTGAAATTGGTTCCAATATGGCAATACCCTTTTGAATTCTTGATTTACAATTTGTCGTGGTCTCCATTGAATCTAGAAGGGGCCAGGGAAATGTGTGAGAATCGTTTTCAATTTTCATTTTTGTTTTCACCTTTGATTACAAAAATTCACAGTTTTTACTCTTTTTAATGATTTCCATAACGAGAAACAAAATGTAGAGGAGGTGACTTTTTGAAGAAGTGAAAGTAGGAAATTAACAAAAGAAAAATTATTTCAGCCCTAATTCATAATATGGTTTCTTCTGCTTGGCGATTGCTGAAATTTATTTTCTTTCTGGTTGTGGACTTGTGAGGAAGATTGGGAAGTTACTTGATTTCTTATGTTGGAATTATTGGTTAAATGTTCTTGGTACATGTGAGGACAGATTCTTGATATATGCCACTTTTTTTCCTTGCAAAAGATATTAAAGATTTAAATTTTTTGTATTTGTTTCTTGGAAGAAAAAGATGTAAAATCTCCGAACATTTTTGAGCGAGCTAAGGAGGAGTTTGAGGCAGTGTTTCATCATGACAAATCGCCTCACCATCACAAAGAAACTCATGGGAGAAGTGACGACATTGATGAGAAAACTCCAACTGATGAAGTCAAAGGGCCAAATGTGTTTGAACGGGTGAAGGAGGAGTTTGAAGCTGTTGTTGAGGCCATTCATCCCAAGAAAGAATCTGAATCTGGCACACCAAAAAAGGATGGCTAGGCTGTGCTCTTATTTTATACAACAAAGGAGTTTGAAGACTTGTCTTAGTGTTGTTAGCTTAGCCATCTATACTACCATGTTTGCATTGTCCATTTATCTTTCTTTTCTTGTTGTCTCAATTATGATCTATAAATAGTAAATGATTTGTGTTTTCAATTGACTACATAAATGCTGTGTCCTCTTTTCAGAAAAAGAAAGAAATTGTCCTTGGACTGGTGGTAGATTATCATTGTGAAAGTTTAATTGTAGACTCTGATCTGTAACATCATCTAGTACATCGTCAGGATTTATGATTCACAAAGTATGCCCACTCTTTTATTAGGCAGTTAACTTTGTACTATCAAAACATTTATTTGCACATGTCACCTGTATGGAATAAAATTTGGGATTCAATTACACTGATATTGGTGTCTAATTACATTTTAATCCGCTTTAGCTGAGCCAGATTTAAATCATACCAAAAATGATATCTTACTGATAACTTAACCAACATTACATTTATGGCATTGGATTCCAGTGAGGTATCAATAATGGAGAAATGGCATATGATGCTCTGAGATAGGGATAAGTTATTGGTTGGTGCAGGGAAGTTTGATTTGGTTTGGCATGTATATGCATTTAAGAATATATATGCTGATAGCCTCTCCACCTCCTAGCTGTCAAAGTGTGTTTGGAACTATGATTCGAACGCATATATTCATGTTAAGCAATGAAGCAGAAGCTTCTACAAGTTCAGACATTATTGCATTAGAAGCAAATTCAGACACTTAAACCAAAAATGTCCATCCTCCATTATCTGAGAACATTTTCTACATCCTATTAGCAACACAAAGTATGTAACTAATAATAATTTATTTCATGAAAAATCAAAGCAATCCTTGCATGAACTCGTTTCAACATTATATTAGTAAAAGCTAATATCTGCCCAAAGCACAAGAGCAAAGATGATACTTTATGTTATGTTGACAATTTCACCCGGAATGATTTTAAGTTTCCCACAGTATTTTCTTACAAATCTTATTCTAATTAATAAAAGAACTGAATCCATTTTATAAGTTTAAGACATTAAATGCATTCTCTTTTTATTTTACTTGAAACTTATTTAAAAGTACTAAGAAGATTAATAGAAAAGTTACAACAGAAGAATATACCGTTGCTCTTTCATTTCCTGATTAACGTTACATGAACAGCCAAACATTCATGCAAACGATCTAACTCGTAACGCTTATCCTTTTTCTCCCTCATGTTTTTCCTTAACTCCTTTTCAGCAGCCTAAACTCTATATTATTACTAGCGGTCTTTTCTGTCACCTTCTTAGCAACTGTCTGCAGGTATGTAGGTAGATAGCATCAGCTTCCTTGACTATATAGCACATCAACATATGAAATATCCTTTTACTCAAATCACTCACCTGCCCCATAACTATAAGTAATAATTCCCAGACAATAGAGTTCACCCACATTACACAAAAATGAATATATATAGGTGCATTTCTTATTGAGTCATGCCTTCCCTTTATTGTCCTTTAACATGATTGATGGATGAACTATTCAGGTCATTTTTACTAACCTTTTTTATAACATCACCGAGCTTATTTATTGCATATATCTGAAACATTTGTTATCGCACAAACTGCACTGGCTGCGGTCAATTACACACAAATAATGTCTGCTTTACATTGCCTAATAAGCTTAACAGAAAAAATGACATAATATAACAGTAGTAATACTTAATGGCTACTTCACCTATGACTCACTGAACCCTCTATGTTTACTTGTGCATGCCTTGTTTTTTCTCTTTCTTCCATGGTGCTTTTGTACCATTATAAATTATGTAACTGGTCGCAGTCAATTACAACGCAATAATATCTACTTTACAGTGCCTAATAAGCTTAACAGAAGAAAATGACATAATATAACAGTAATAGTACTTAATGGCTACTTCACCTATAACTCACTGAACCCTCTATGTTTAATTGTGCATGCCTTCTTTGTTCTCTTTCTTCCATGGTGCTTTTTGTACCATAATAAATGATGTAACTGGAATATGCTCTCATTTAATGCGGGAAAATATCCAGCAGGTGAGGTGGGACACCCAACTTCAATGCCAAGTAGTAAAAGAATAGCCCAGATTGGATATTAATAAGGAGACTTGTAGGTTCTTCAACAACCAACCCATGGAAAGTTGAGAATGTTACCTTATTTAATTCGTTAACTAACTCATTAAATTTGTTTTCCTGCAGAACTGAATGCTTAGAGACTGGTGCTTTTTACTACTTTAAATAACTGGCTTTCTGTTGCTGATTTCTTTCTTCCCCATATGGCAATGAAAGCATCAGGAAAAGGGAAAGGCTTTGTAGGTATTGTGTGGTCTACACGTCAAACTTTTTATTTGTTTTTTTTAATCTGAAATATAAAAAATTTATAGGGGCCTTGCAGGTGTGCTTCAGGCAATCAGGCCCTAAAAGGGTGCTGTTATTCTGATTTAGTGGACCACCATAAATAGTACTACTAATTCAGATTGATTTGAGAGAGAAAGGCTTGGCTTGTTTTGAAAGGTAAGTTATCCAAGGTTAGATGCAGAAAGACAGTGGAAAAAAGACTAGTCTTTGGACTTCCTAGTGAGTTGTCAAATGAAGATGAAAATTGCTGGAGATTTTAACTTTGTGACAAGAAAACTGAATCTCTTGCTTGTGAAGCAAAATCTCTTGGCCAATGCATAGGTTTTAAAGTGTAGCCTTAGAATGTTTAGGGGTCCCGGCCTGCTTTTTGGGATTTGAAGCTTGCAAGCTCCTTTGGTACCCTTCATATATTCCAGCAATCATCCCTAGCCACTTATTATGAGTGATTTAAATTCTGCACGTCTCTCCCAACACTATCATCAACAAAAACATCATCCCAAACGTTACCATCAACAACAAACATCATCTGATCACATCCATCATTTGCATTTTTGAAGAAAGAAAAATGATAGGAAGATTATTCTGTTTTCTACTAGCACTGCAAATAGTGAGTTTGGTTTCTGCAGTAAGGAAGCCATTTCTTCCAGGTTAGTTACAGTTACACACACCGTTTTGAAGATTGACTTCTTTCTATTAGTTGCAATTGTGGGTTTATCATACCCCAACTGTAACTTATTAATTAGCAGTGATATTTCTCCAAAACTTTTCAAACATACTTGTAGTAAGAAAATGACATTTGGATCGCTTGCCCTCAGAACTTTCAGTTCAGTGTATATTTTTTAGACTCTTGATCACCTCATTAAACTGTAGCTGATATGCTTCATTCTTTCTCTCCAATGTTAACTCTTGTTCCTTCCTTTTCAGCCCAAGAAGTGGTTCTACATTCTCCACCACCATATACTACGGAATCAAAAAAGGTGCGTTTCTCTTTCTTTTGTTTGAAATTGGGTGGTCTACTTGGTGTACTGATGACCAATATCTATCTATGTTAAAGGGTTTCATGGACATAGGCACGTCAGAGACAATGCAGGAAGCATATGATGGAGTGAGCAAAATAGGGTCAAGTCCACCAAGCTGTGAGAACAAGTGTTATGGTTGTGTTCCGTGTGAAGCTATTCAAGTTCCCAGCACCAGCACCAGGCGCAGCCATTTGGGCATCCAGTATGCAAATTACGAGCCTGAGAGCTGGAAGTGCAAGTGTGGTCCCTCCTTCTATAGCCCGTGAACACTGTTCATATCTGCTAAATATTGTTGATATAATGTAATGACATGATATCCCTCTCAAGTTCATACATAATATCCCTTTGCAGTTTGTAGAAACGGGTCCTTGTATTCAAAGAGTTTGGCAAATCAACATTATCTTTACAACCACCCAAGCAGATAAATCTTAGCCTAATATTGAAATATTAAAACGCAAACGCTCTGTATGAATAGATGCATTTGATAAGGTTTGCTGGATTTTGACACCAGAACCTTTTGAAAACTCAACAAGACAAAAACAGAAACAAAAAGAAAAAAAGAAGCAAATAGGTTCCATCCAAAAGCATGGTTGCAAGGTCTGACCCATACATTTCCATGGCCTTAACCGATTTATCTTCATTTTAGGAAAAGTTTATAGGGGTTATAGGTTTGCAGTTCCAATCTTTGCACTCTTCAGTCCTCTCCCTATCAATTAGTTATCTCATATCATTGACTTACCAGCATAGGTGCGAGCTTAAACAAAATAATTGGACCATGAAACATTAATGAAGCTTGCAAGAGATCATATAATTCAGATTAGGCTTGATATCACAACCAAACTTCGTTTCTCTGAGTACCCATTTCACATTCTTAGATTGCATTTGAATTTACGTAGTACAAAATCACATTGAAAGTTTAGATAAATATTCACATATTTGATCACATGTTCATGAGTTTAAAATTGATTTTGAATTTTTTGTCTGGTTTTTCTAAGTCTACTTGGTCAAAGATCAATTCTTCCTGTTATACTTACATAGATCTAACGAGTTTTCCCACACAACGAAAATTAAATACAGATCAAAGTGAAAGAAACATATGGTTGTGCTCCCTCATATCATTCAAAATCAATTTTGTAAATGCAAACACTAAGATATATTTATAGTCCAGTTTGGTATATTATTTTCCATTCTTTTTGTCTTGAATTAGTCTAAGTGGACAATTTATTTTGGAACATTCAGAATTTGATAAAACCACATAATATGGAAAAGCAATTCCTCATTCATATCATGAAGTTATGATCACATTATTCATGCGTAACTAGAGAGAACAGACAACCGAGACTGTAGAGCATAACCATACCTTTCATCATTTTGGTGAGTATTAACTCTACCATTCCATAAGAATTCTTCTGGTTTGTTCTATAACACAGAGACTACTTTTGTAGATCAGACAAACTCTACGGAAGCTCAGTAGCACTTTGATTCCATTCTGCTCTGAATACAAATGATAGTATGCTATGATGTCCAAGATTATATAGCCAAGAGTCCAAAAACATTGCCACCTAAACATATGCACCAGAAGGCGTGATAACAAAAAGCTGCACATGAATAAGTGAGTAATAAATTGTGATACCTGCGGAGAGTGATGCTAAATGTTACATCTATATATGGTTAACTGTCTGAGGTAGTTCCTTAAACATGTTCCAAATCCAAACAATCAAAGGCAAAATGTAAAGAGCCTTACAGTTCCAGAGCAACACATAACTAAAAGCTGCACCTTTTATGATTCACCTGCTGCTACGATTCTCGTGAAACACACTTCAAAATCCGGTCTCATAAGGGCATCATTATAGTGTAGTATATTAAGTTTATGGTTAAAGTTTTAATCACAGTTCAATAGTCTAAATTTATGACCAAATTCATCAAATACCTTTTTCAGAGAAATAGGAAATTAAAATTTTCGATATAAGTGTATGAGAATTATATAATAAGAAGATGAAAATAATTTTAAAATAGAGATTTTGTTCTCACTTTAAAAAATCACCACTTCAACCATTCACTTTGAAGAAGTACATACTTAAGATTTAAAGTTATTTTTTTTCTCTTTTATTAAGTTAAATTTATCTCATAATCCATTTTTTCATCCACAATTTCAGATTAATGACAATACTAAAAGAAATCAAGTTAAACTAATTTAAAGATGCAAAATTTAATGTTCATTCACTTTAGTCCAACTAAAAAGTTGAAAAATTGAAGAATATTACTAAATACTACCCATAATTTTTCTGGGTATTTTTTTACAAGTAGTGACAAAGATAGTGTTGAATATTCAAGAATTTATATTTTCAGTTTTTGTTTGGGGTTTGTGAGCTGTGAGTGTTATTTTGCTTTTGTCCTTAGCAGAAATTAGAGCATCAATATATGAAAGAGAAATATTTTCCAACAAAAACAAAGGAGACATATTTTTACTTACCAAATTGCCCTTCTCTCTTATTAAAATTAATTCTTATTTGCTCCTCTCTCATCACAGATCTTCTATTCCAAACTTTGTTGAGCAGTGCAAAATTGTGTCTTCTCTCTGACATGGCATCTCAAGTAAGCTTCTTTTTTCTCTCTGCGAAATCTTCATCTCATATCTTGCGCACACATCACAATTTTGTAGGCATATTTAGCTAAATATGATAGGTTCGCGAAGAACTATGAAATGGATTGAATTTTGATTTTCTTTTCCCTCGTAATGGATCCGTTGGAGCACGAACTTATTCCTGTAAATCTAGGAATTGGGTTTCCAAAAAGTTCTTATTTTGTTACTGTTTGTTGGATCATCAAGTGATCTGGAATTTGAATAATGATATACGTGAGTGGGTGTTTTAATTTGAGATGTACGTTTACTCTCGTTTCAGATCTATTTGTAACATTTTCCCTCCGAGTCTTTAATTTTTGAACTTTCAGGCATAAATGTGTTGATTTGTTTCTGGGTTTGCATCAACTTTTGAAAAAATGGTACCTGCTCCTGGTAGAATTGATGATAATTAAGAGAAAGGGATTCAAATTCAATGATTAATTGTTGTTTTCATGCACACTAATGTATGATGATTAGTGAATGTGCTGGAAAGCATATTTGTACATTATTGTATGAAGTGAACCCTATAATGGATACTCTGTTATTAGACTTGGAAGGGTTTTCATGTATTTTCAATGTTAAATGTCGTAAGCAGAAGTTTTGCTAACATTGCAATTTATGCTCTTTTTGGATAAAATTCTCAATAAGTACTTGAAAATAAGGGGTAATACAACTTCGGTTTCTTTTACAAGTTAAAATCAGTTTATGCATAAATTAATTATAGATGTTGTCTCATTTAAAGTCTTTAAAAGCTGATTTTTACCTATACATAAGCTAATTTTAACTGACTGGAAAAGCTTAATTCATTTCACCTTCCTATTTTTTCCTCATATAAGTGCATGTTGAGAAGTTAGTGTGAATAGAGACTTGGTAGGTAATGCCAACTAGTGAAAGAAATCTTGATTACGGATTTTTATTTTCCCATGAATGATGATTTCAAAAGGAAGCTGTTGCACTCACTCTGCTTGCATTTGCTTTCATTAGGGAGAAGCTTCGGATATTTATGCATGGGATTTGTGATAAGCAAAGTGCTCCTTTAATGACTGGCTGTTATATTGTTACATTTGTAGGGTTTGTGTCCTTTGATAAAAAATATTCTTCTTTTGGACTCTGAAGGGAAGCGTGTGGCAGTCAAGTATTACTCAGATGACTGGCCGACAAACCATTCAAAGTTAGCTTTTGAGAAGTTTGTATTTAGTAAGACTTTTAAGACAAATGCTCGAACAGAAGGTAAGAGTTTGACAACCATATCTATGAAGTCATTTTGTTTTGTATTAGGTGCTAGAGGTGGCCATATCAATCAATTTTATTTATGTTATAAGCTTTTGGTTATTGATTAATCTATTTTACTTTTTGGTTTGATCTTTAACTACTTCTGTCTGTGGGCATTTTTTCTAAGAGTTCTATTAACTTCTGTACATAGCCAATATCTTGACATTATTATAATATGAGTCATAATGTTAAACCTTGGACTAAAAAATAAAGTGAAGTATTCTCATGACGTTTTTATATCATAGGTTATATTGTATACTGTCACACATGGTCATATCTGTTGGTGTTTTCGCATTAATATACAAAAATTCTCTGAATTCTTTTGGAACATTCTTACGATTGTGCATTCCTGTCTGCTGCACACCAAGTTCAGAAATAGATTGGGCCATTATTTTCTTCAAATGTGTGTTCCTCTTTGATAATGCCTAAGTGTAGAATGTTCAGTGGAATACTTAAGTGACTTGGTTCTGCCCTCGTAATGAAGGGAGGGTTCCCTAAGCATTTGTGTCTTTTTCAATTTGTATAGTTGCTGGTGTCTCTAAAAGGATTACCTATGGAAGGACTGACCAGAAAGGCCAAGTTAAGCATTGTAGAGTGTCAGCTCCTTGGACATTGGCTCTCAATAGCAGTGCTATGATATAGACACAGGGTAGGTATTAAGGGATGTTTAAGTCTCATATCGAGCGGTATGAGATGTTAGTGGAGTACTTAGCTTAAGGGAGGGATCTCAAAGTGCCTGGGTGTTTATCAGTTTGCTTTTATGAAAATCCTTTTGTGCTTTATATGTATCAAAAGTTCTATAATATGTAGTATTTTGGTTTGTCTTTATGATTTAAATTAATTGATGAGCAATAAGATTGAAAAGTTTATTAGCTTGTCACTAGTGGGGATAAGTGATATACAGCGGTAGTCTACTATATTCATCTCAAACATATGATGGGAATATCCCTAGCAACCCTAGGCATGATTGATCTTTCTTTTGTTTCCCTTGCTAGGATGAACATGAAATCTATAGTTCAACGAAAGCAGCTCTCAGAATAATAACATACTAATGATATTTATATGTTATTATTCAAGAAAAGGACAAACTTCCGCATGTATTATTCATGTTTTTATTGAAGCTGATTTATAGTTTACAATTATCTGCAGCTGAGGTAACACTACTTGAGAACAATATCATTATTTACAAATTTGTACAAGACCTGCATTTCTTTGTTACTGGTGGTGATGATGAAAATGAGCTCATTTTAGCATCGGTACTTCAAGGTTTCTTTGATGCAGTCACCCTTCTATTGAGGTAGTTTTAGTTGTATTTTATTATATGGATTTAAAACTTGATGCACCTTTACTGATCGTGCTGTGTGTGCCTTTTATACAGGAGCAATGTTGACAAAAGAGAGGCACTTGAGAACTTGGATCTCATTCTATTGTGTCTTGATGAGATTGTTGATGGAGGGTATGCATATATTTCTTAACCACAACTTTTATTTCCCAGAGAAGTAGTTTAATTTTTTAATTATTGTTTTTCATCGAAGGATGATACTTGAAACAAATGGACCTCTTATTGCTGAAAAAGTGACCTCTCATAGCTTGGATGCTGATGCGCCCTTGTCAGAGCAGGTAATGCAACTCTGTTTTGGCTTGGTTTCTGTTCTTAACGTGCGATTTCTTTTGTACTGAACAACTCAAAATGCACAAAATATGCCTTATAGATCAAAGATGGTTAGGTTATTCCCTGAAGTTACATTACCTTTTGATAGCAATTTTTCTATAACACATATTTGCAAGCCGAATTTAGAATAACAATGGCGTGTACTTGATCTTCAATCTAACAGAAATTTTCTGGATATTGCAGACACTAACTCAAGCTTGGGCTACAGCCAGAGAACATTTGACAAGAACCCTTTTAAAATGATGCTTGCATACACTGAAAATGAGCTGCTTATAGTTGAATGGCCAATTTTTTGTCTGTTAAGGAGAGTTGTTCCATCCCCTAATTTGTGGATTATTGTTCTGAGCACCATACAAATTTTCTGACTAGTGTGTACCTCCTGCATTTTAGTCATTGTTTGTCAAATTCAAGACTACAACTCCTCTCTGCTTAGGTTTATCATTTATTCTCATTTTGTTTTAACACATGAAAACTGTCTATCTTTGATTTCCTATATTTTAATTACTTCAATATGTTTCATGATTACGCCACTTTTGAAAAAAAAAACTAAGATAACTAAGCAATATCCCAAATATAGTTTTTTCTACTATAAACTAACAAAGGAACAACTATTATTCATTTTTGTGTAATTAAAACACTGCAAGATTATTGAAACGCAAAACTACTGAAAGATCAAAACCTAAATATATAATCAGATTGAAGCAGTAAATTGATATAGACCCTTTTAACATCTTCCACTAACTATAATAGTTTCCACAGTAAAATAGACTATTTTGAAAGATTTCTATTTTGTATCCAATTAATTCACATGAGTGTATATATTCCAATTCTTTCCTTTTGTCGTTTAATCTAATATACTAACAATCTACAAAATAAGGAAAGTGAAAATATCACTTTTTTTACTCTCTTAATTAGGTATTGTTTACTTTTCTCTCTCTTGTATTTCATAACTGTGTCAAGTAGCCAAAAAAAATATTTCTCCATTCTCTAATCATTTCAATTTTAAAACAACTATCTTGATATTTTTACATTCTATTTTTTTTAGTGTATCAATTTCAATTTAGTATAACATAACATTATACTACAATTTTAAACTATAAATTATACATTCAAAATGTAATTTGAATCTTTAAAAGTATTTATTTATTATAAATTTCAATTATATAACCAAGGCTTTAAAAGATTAGTAAGATAAAAACTTCAATCCATTGAGTTTACATACAAAAGCTACCATTTAGCACTCAACTATTTCACTGGAATATAACCTTAAAGTCACGTGTAAACGTCAGAGATTCACCACAACAGTCCTATCCGTTGGCTTTTCAAAGAGTCATGAGGCAGAAAGTTGATCACTCACAGCATAGTCCATCTTGAAGATGTTATATCGACGAAAGATAACAATATTTTATTAAAGATTTCACATCAATTAGTGATAAAGACATTTAATGATATATAAGTGAGTGTAAATCTTTTCTTTAGAACTCATTATGTTAGACTTAAAAAGCCCACTTTTTAATAGTCAAACTAACAATTTTTTAAGTGGGTGTGATTCTTAATCATTAAAACACAATTTACATAGAAACAATGGAAATATTTCACAATCTGTGAAAAATTGCATACAGCCAACAGCGACAACCACAATTTATGTCTGTCCTAGTATTGTCCTCGTCAGATTATTTGTCTGATGGCTAATATTTATCTGAGCCAACTTGATGGCCTTAAAAGTTCTCTTTTCACTTGCGAATATTTGTTTTGGTTTCTTTCATATGATGCGAACACATTATGACATAGTTTCATGTAAAGGTTTTCTTGACAGTGTCTACAAGACTACAGGTATACCTTATACTATAACCAACAAAAAGTTCTACATGTTGTAAGTAATAACGAATCTTATTGTGCATATCAACATCAAACTCATGCAAAAATAACTTCATCTTATAGAGTCTCAAGAACCTGTTATAGAAGTGTTCAAAATTAATTGCAAGCAATATTCAAAGTTATAAACAAAACTACAGTAAATAGAAAGTTTGAAAACTTCTATTATTGTCCCCGAAATTTTACTCAGTATTCATTTTTGTTTTAAACTCCCAATATATCAGTAAGAGTATTCAAAACTAAGAAAAACAATCAGGAGCCTTGCTCAGTTGATTGAATAGAGTATAAAATGTTGTAAACTTTCTTATACCCGTGTTCAATTTCTATGAATAAAAAAATATCACTAACAACAACCATCAGTGATGTTAATAGCCAAAAGAAAAGGAAATTTGATCTTAAGAGACTTGCTGTCCATCACTGCTCTAATTAGGCGACCATTCACATTAAAATAGACAAAAAAATACAATATTTTTGAATGATTTCAATATAATTGATGTTTTATTTTTAATTTAGCAATTATTTTGATTTCCTTATTTGTTGTTTAATAGTGTAGCATAATAGTAAGAATATGCTACTTATTGATATATTTGAAAACATGAAGCTGCTCTGCAAGGAGTAAACTTTTGCAGTGAGTTTTTCTTTAAAAACTGAGCATCCCTACACAGACAGAGAGACTACTCTGCTGCAAAAGGGCAAGCCATTCAAGCTCAAAAAATGACTTACTTTGGGATTAACATAGGTATATACTACACTTTAGTTCTCTTTTCTTTTGTGAGCTATATCATATTACCTTACAGGTTCTTGCATTGTAGTCTTTCTAGTCATCAAATGAGTAGCATTCATTTAGCTATGTTCTCCTTGAAGATTTTATTGGAAACTAGAGATGACACATTGTTACATTGTATACATAAATAGACACAAATTGTTTTGGCAGGAGGAGCATAATACCTTTCATGGTATAGAATTTAGGTGAATTACCAGAATAATATCTAAATTTTAAATTAATTATAATTGACATAAGCCTAAATGATGAAATGGAGGACTTCAACAAACCATGTATGCACCTTTTGCACTCTATATTGTTAAAATGAATTTCATCTCGTTCTAGTCAAGGAAACATTGCAACACAATGTTAAGACTTGTAAATATAAATTTTAGTTAATAAAAAATAAAAGGATGAGTCAATATTTAAAAATAATATAATAATGTTACATCAAGATCATTCAAATTAAGTACCATAAGTTTGTATGTAAATCTTTGTATTGAGTTGAAGATCTTCAATTTATGTGGAGTCATGTGTTCTGAATTTCATTCTGCAATAAAGAGATCTCCAATACATCTTGTTCATGCAGCTGTCTTTGGATTTTGAATATGATGTAGTTTCTTATTAGCCCAACAATGATTTGAAATGTTACCTTTAGAAGTGATGAACTTAAGAGTGTTTCTTTGTTACTGGATATGCAGCGGATTTCTCATGGACTTGTCTGAGAGATTTTGATTTCACTTCTTTGTGCTCCCAAACGAGCATAATAGACATTTTAAAATTACTTTTCGTGGGTGTCTTCTACACGTCTTTGCTTATTTCATTAATCAGAGGAAGTTCTGCATGTGGTAGCAACAGAAAAAACTGGGTTTTCCTAGTTGTCTCAGTCTGTTGTGGTCTCATTAGCATTGCACATTTTAGCAATGGCTTGAGGTTGTGGAATCAGAAGAGCTGGTTAGCTTGTATTTTCAGAGCATTTGTGTGGCTTTCTTTTACAGTTTCATTGCATGTTCAGAGAAACAAATGGATCAAAATTCTAAACTCTATCTGGTGGACATCTTCCTGTGTACTTGCTTCTGCTCTCAACATTGAAATCATGTTCAAAGAGTACACAATTGGACTGTTTGAAATGCTACAATGGCTTGTACATTTCTTACTTCTCTTTTGTTCCTTCCAAAATCTCGGTTATTTTGTTGCATCCCAAAGTAACCAAGAAGACAATACTAGTTTATCTGAGCCTCTGATTGCTCAGAAAGTTGAAACTACACAAACACAACTAGGGCGTGCTACCCTTCTGAGTAAGTTGACTTTCTCTTGGGTTAATTCTTTACTCAGACTGGGTTACTCAAAGCTACTAGCTCTTGAAGATATCCCATTTCTTCTTCCTGAAGATGAAGCTAACTTGGCCTACCAAGCTTTTATGCATGCATGGGAACCCCTTGTAAGGGATAATAGCAATAACAACAACAAAAACTCGGTTCTTTGGTCTGTTGCTAGAACCTTCTCCAAGGAGAACATATTAATAGCATTTTATGCATTACTCAGAAGTATTTGCATGATAATTTCTCCTCTAATACTATATGCTTTTGTAAACTACACAAATAACACTGAGGCAGATCTCATAGAAGGTTTTTCCATACTGGGTTTTATGGTTCTCAGCAAAGTGGTTGAATCTCTGTGTCAGAGACATTACAGTTTTGGCTCAAGGAGATCAGGAATGAAAATTAGATCAGCTCTGATGGTGGCAGTGTATCAGAAACTGCTAAAGCTTTCCAGTTCAGCAAGGACAAGGCACTCAACTGGAGAAGTTATGAATTACATTGCAGTTGATGCATATCGATTGGGAGAATTTCCATTGTGGTTTCATATAACATGGACTTCCGCAGTTCAACTTGTTTTGTCCATCATTATCCTTTTTAGTGTTGTGGGTGCTGGTGCTCTTCCAGGTTTAGTCCCTCTTCTCATCTGTGGACTTCTGAATGTACCATTTGCACAGATCATACACAATTGTCAGTCACAATTCATGATGGCACAAGATGAGCGTCTCAGATCAACTTCAGAAATTCTAAATAGTATGAAAATCATCAAGTTACAATCCTGGGAAGATAAATTCAAGAACATAGTTTTGTCCCTACGTGCTAAAGAATTCAAATGGTTGACTAAGGTACAGATCATAAAAGCCAATGGGGCATTTCTATATTGGATGAATCCCACCATTGTTCCTACTGTTGTTTTCCTTGGGTGTGCTCTTTTCAAAAGTGCCCCACTGAATGCTGGGACCATTTTCACAGTTATTACAACATTGAGGATAATGGGAGAACCTGTTCGAATGATCCCAGAGGCTCTATCTATTATGATCCAAGTTAAGGTCTCCTTTGATCGTCTCAATACCTTTTTGCTTGATGAAGAGCTAAGTAGTATTAATGGTTATGGAAGAAATATAAAGCAGAGTTCAGTTAATGCAGTGGAAATCCAGGAAGGCAACTTCATTTGGGATCATGAATCAGTGTCCCCAACTTTAAGAGAGGTGAAGTTAGAAATCAAATGGGGACAGAAAATTGCAGTTTGTGGACCAGTTGGAGCTGGAAAATCATCTCTTTTGTATGCTGTACTTGGAGAAATTCCCAAGATCTCAGGAACTGTGAGTTATTAATCAAACAAATACAGTTTTTTGTCAATCCAAATTCCTTGGCATACAACACTTTTTTCTCCCTAAAATTTCACAATAATGGTAAACAGGTTAATGTTGGTGGCACCATAGCCTATGTTTCTCAAACTTCTTGGATACAAAGTGGGACAGTTCGGGATAATATACTTTTTGGAAAGCCAATGAACAAAACCAGATATGAGACTGCCACTAAAGTTTGTGCCTTAGATATGGATATTAATGATTTTAGCCATGGAGATCTTACTGAAATAGGCCAGCGAGGCATTAACATGAGTGGAGGACAAAGGCAAAGGATTCAACTAGCTCGAGCAGTTTATAATGATGCTGATATCTATCTCCTTGATGACCCATTCAGTGCAGTTGATGCACAAACAGCTGCTATTCTGTTCCATGTAAAGAAAATAACACTTATATCTTGTTAATTATAGTAAAACTATTGCCTTAATCCTGATTTTGGTGAATCAAACTAACTGCTGCATTTAAAAAATTACAGGACTGTGTCATGACTGCTTTAAGAGAGAAAACAGTCATTCTTGTGACTCATCAAGTGGAGTTTCTCTCAGAAGTTGATACGATCCTGGTAAAACATCTCATTTGGGTTCCTATGTTTTTTTTTTTATATTACATTAGTAAATATACTATTATAATGAAAATTCTAGGTAATGGAGGATGGAAAAGTTACTCAATCAGGAAGTTATGAAGATCTCCAGTCCTCTGGCACTGCCTTTGAACAGCTTGTGAGTGCCCATAAAGCTGCATTAATAGGATTGGATAAAAAATATGAAAATACTAGTGATTCAGATATTGAATTTATGGTACATCCTGAAGAATCTCAAAGTTTTAATCTCACTAAAAATCAAAGTGAGGAGGTGATTTCTACCAAGGGACAACTTGGGGCACAACTTACCCAAGAAGAAGAAAAAGTGATTGGTGCTGTTGGGTGGAAACAATTCTGGGACTATATTTCATTTTCCAGGAGTTCATTCCTGTTTTGTTTAACCATGTTAGCAGAATTTGCTTTTATTGCTTTGCAGACTGCATCATCGTATTGGCTTGCTCTAGCTATTGAAATTCCAAAAGTAACCAGTGGCATTTTGATAGGAGTTTACGCATTATTTTCATTTCTTAGTGCTATATTTATATATATAAGGTCTTTCCTAGCTGCTAATCTTGGATTAAAAGCTTCTGAAGCCTTCTTCTCAAGTTTCACATCATCTATGTTCAATGCTCCGATGTTGTTCTTTGACTCAACCCCTGTAGGAAGGATTTTAACCCGAGTAAGGCTTCTTCCTTCCTAATTGTATTAACATATATATTTCCATCTGTTTATTCATAAGTATCTAAGTAACTCCCTGTCCTTTTTTCTCTCTCTATCAGGCTTCCTCAGATTTAAGTATTTTGGACATTGATATTCCTTATTCTCTCACTATAGTATCATTTGTAGCATCTGAAATTCTAGTGACAATATGTGCAATGGTATCCATCACATGGCAAGTTCTTATTGTTGCTGTTCCGGCTACAGTGGCATCAATATACATTCAGGTTTCTTCACTTCCTAATGTTTATTTGGTAGAATTGTATTGCCTTATCAAAATATTTATATAGAAAACCATAGTTCTAGATAAATACAACATAGAACAATTCAAAAAGAAAGGATCTAGATCATGCTAGATTATCAAGAATTTAAAATTACCTTGACCTATCGTTTTATGGTCTTTCTCATTGGGATTCTTGTTTCACTTCTTGACGGGGCTAAGGGAAACTGTGTACAATTTGACATATTGGAAACCATAATCAATGAGCTCTTTAAATATTAACTATACCCTATTGAGACCGTATCAATCTTGAATAAACAATCTATTCATTAAATATGATGCTCACAATAGATGTAGGAAATGCACATCTTCTAACATTATTAGCTTCCCATTCTCGGTTCTTAATTAGATCATGGATCTAGCAACTCCTTGTCTTCATATGTATATTTATGTGTTTTATTTAACTTTAAAAGGGATATTATCAAGCCTCTTCAAGGGAATTGATGAGGATAAATGGAACCACAAAAGCTCCTGTCATGAATTTTGCTGCCGAGACATCACTTGGAGTGGTTACTGTAAGAGCATTGAACATGGTGAACAGATTTTTCAACAACTACCTAAAGCTTGTGGACATGGATGCAGCAGTGTTCTTTCACTCTAATGTGGCCACAGAATGGTCAATTTTAAGGATTGAAATACTTCAAAACTTGACAGTATTCACAGCAGCTTTATTACTGATTCTACTTCCCAGGGGATCTGTATCATCTGGTAATGATACATAGTACTAATATTATTTACCATGATAAAAAAATTTCAGGTTGTTAACAAACCATTAATTCTGGACAATTCTCCTGTTGTGTAAGGTCTTGTGGGATTGTCTCTTTCTTATGCGTTGACACTAAAAGAATCCCAAGTATTTTGGAGTAGGATGTTTAGCATGTTGTCAGACCATATCATCTCTGTTGAAAGAATCAAGCAATTCATTCACATACCATCAGAGCCTCCTGCCATTGTGGAGGATAACAGACCTCTATCTTCATGGCCATCAAAGGGTAGGATCGATCTTCGAGGGCTAGAGGTAAGAGGAGTAATCAATGTTGGTAACAGGACCCCTTATTATTTTTGTTTCCTTTTATTTGATGAATAGAATCTGCCTAATAATTGTATATTATTAGATTTCTGCTTTTAGTTTATATAAATTAGAAATTATGTTAAATTGTCACTAAGGGCTGTAATTGAGGATGTATTATTTATAACATTATCTATCTATTGCTTCTCGGGTGTTTGTTCATCTCTTTATTCTTGGTGATTCTTAATGTGATTTGGTTTATGTAAAAGGGTTGGGATACCCCTTTCGTATCCCTCTTAATTTAATTTCATTATTTGCTGATAAAAAAAATAAAATAGCAGAGAATACAATGAAAGAAGGCAAGCAGCCATAAATTCTGACAAGGAATCATAACTAATAGCACACCTTGGTAAATTATCTATTGTGGTAGGCTAGCATGTTCTCAGAGGCATATGTGGAGGGAGAAGTTGGGAAGGCCAACATCACCTGCCACAATTCTTGGAATGTTACTTATATATTTATTGGACAACTTCACTTATTGTTAATTGGTTCTGAGATGAAATCTTGAAATTCATAACATATTTTAATGGATTTTATTCTGGTACAGTTGTATTGTTGTCCTTTTTTTTAACCTATACTTGCAATTTTTTCTTCATTTCATTTCTGACATTTGGACAGACAACTTCAAATCTTATTGCTGCTTTTTATACATTGATTTCAGATTAGATATCGTCCAAATGCTCAATTAGTTCTCAAGGGTATAAATTGTACGTTTGCAGAAGGGAGTAGAGTGGGAGTTGTTGGAAGGACTGGAAGTGGCAAAACTACACTTATAAGTGCTTTGTTTCGCTTAGTTGAACCTTCAAGAGGTGATATTCTAATAGATGGGATCAACATATGCTTGATGGGGTTAAAGGATTTGAGAACGAAGCTAAGCATCATCCCTCAAGAACCAACTCTTTTCAAGGGCAGCATTAGGACCAACTTGGACCCTCTAGGCTTCTATCAAGATGATGAAATATGGAAGGTGAATGGACTAGCTCCACAGCTTAAACTTTTGTGACTAATAAATCTGTGACCTCTTTCATGAGAAAGTTCATTAAGAGCAGGTTTGATAAGATGTTATTTGTATATTATTATTTAGGCTTTAGAGAAATGTCAGCTAAAGGAAACAATCAGCAAGCTACCAGGTCTCTTGGACTCTTCTGGTGAGTTAACAGACTTCTGATATAGTGTTATACATGCCACTATTCTGCTCTTTCTACATTTGAGTAAAGTACAAAGTGACTGAAACTAGGCAGTGTGCTTTATCACACTGAGATTTTAAAACCAATAAACCATAGAAGTTTAATTTTGACAAGTTTTTTCAGTGAGTGACGAAGGTGGAAATTGGAGCTTGGGACAGCGCCAACTGTTTTGCCTTGGTAGAGTACTACTTAAGAGGAACAGAATACTGGTCCTAGATGAAGCTACTGCGTCCATCGACTCTGCAACAGATGCCATTCTACAACAAGTGATAAGACAAGAATTTGCAGAATGCACAGTCATAACTGTGGCTCACAGAGTTCCAACTGTAATAGATAGTGACATGGTCATGGTCCTGTCTCATGGTATACAAGTTAATTACTTTTCCTTTTCAAATTTTCAGATATATCACAACTTTTATCTAGTCTTCTCTGCTTCCTCATTTTATTTTGCTGGTTACTGAAGGGAAACTAGTGGAATATGACGAGCCTTCGAAACTTATGGGGACCAACTCTTGGTTCTCGAATTTGGTTGCTGAATATTGGTCAAGCTGCAGGAAGAACTCATCGCCAAATATTAGCAGGAAGCAACATTGAACAATATCAACAGAGAAAATGGAGTGCAAATAAACTGAATGATAATTGACTGGGACATAGTATAATCTATGAAACTTTTAGACATTATATTAAAAGTATGAGCACTCAATTGCAAGTCTAGTCTGTGAGAGAAATGTAATGTTATTCCTCAGTCCCCTGGCAAGACAAGAGACTTAGCTAATAGCATATTTAGCTAAAATTTCTCTATAAAAAAATCTAAATTAATAGAAGAAAATTATACTTATGGGTAATGTTAATCTAAAAACATGTCTTTACTTTAGTAAGTGCATGATGAACTTGTTAAATTGAATATTCTTGAACCAGCTAAATCTTCCAGAACCACTCCTTGTTGTCAGGTCAGATTCCCATAATTCATCATTTCTGAATTCAGAAGGGGGACTCAAAATCTTCAAAAAGTAACGAATGGAGTAGACAGATTTTGAATCGTTGCTGAAGGTTTTTGGCAAGCACAAATATTGCTAGTTCTAAGGTGATTATGAGTGAATGTCTGAAAGAGACAGTTTGTGAAACTGTTAATCGTAAAGCCACTTTTGTTTCATGAAAAGTAAGACTATTTAGTGTACTTTGATGAGTAAATTTCTTCACCAGTATTCATTTAAGGAATTCCACCTCTTTATTCATTATTATCATTGGAAAAGACACCATCTTTAGCCTCCTTGTCAAAGTGTTGGGTTTCAAACCTACATTGACCCATTTCTTTGTTCACTAATTCTTGTTGTTTCTGAGCATCTTTCATTTGCTTGCTGCACAAGCTTTTGCTTTTGTTGAAAACGGCTGGTGTGATCTTCTACCACTTTTTGAGTAGAGGCAAAGTCCTTGAACAGATCATCAATTGAGGAAGCAATGCCTTCAACCAGCTTTGCAACATTAGGAGAAACTTTCTCCTTGAATGACTCTTCTATGCATTCCAAAGTTGTGCTAATTCTTGTTACAGTTCAGTGTCCGAGAACGCCAGATGATTGTGCAATGCTTCCCTTACAGCAACAACAGTTATAGAACTGAGGACTTAAGACTTCTCAACAGGATGCTATCAAGTTGTTGAAAATCCCACATCGACTAAAAATTAGACATATCATAGTATATAAATGGATGCAAACCTCATCTTAGAAGTCGGTTTTATGAAGTTGAGTTATGGTTTAAAGTCCATTTTTTAATACAAGTTCAACAAAAAAATAATTGTCATATTCACAGTTGCTATGGTTGGAAATTTGAAAATTGAAATAATCCTAACAAGCAAGTGTAGACTCTGAATGTTTCTTTGGGACCTCTTTTAGCAGTGCCGGGTTTCTTTGCAAGTAGATTCACTGTTCTCTACTTCAACCACCACTGATACCTTTGAATGTGTGACTAAAGAAAAATTATGAGTTAGAGAAAAGAAAGAAGCAACAAGAAAGTAAACCCAAAAAGATAGATACACATGATTAACATGAAGAGACTTTTACCAAGATCCGAAATTCTCGCTCAAAGTATCTTGAACAATTATATGAAATGATTAATAGAATTAGGAAAAATTACATTCACTTCATAAAATTTAACAAATGTTCATTCCATGCTGTTAACTTTTTTTATCCTGCAAGAACCTCTCTTAATTTATATAGTAACAATTATACATTTTCTATTTAGAGTAAGGTAATTTTAGTTAACAATATTCGTGACTGACATTCTACATGCTAATGCTTTTTTTAAATGTAATGGAGTTTAGAACTCAAAATTTGTTTGGTTTGATAACAATGGTGAACACGAATTATTAAAGAAAAACCCATGAAAAAATGCATAAAAGAAGTTTCAACATTAGCTAGTATGGATAGTGTAAAAGAGTGATAGCACTTGTAAGTTAAACATTGTGACTTATCAACAACCATAGTATTTTGAATCAATCCCTACAAAATACATTAAAACTTGAGGTCAAATACTAATTGAAACCTCGTACATCATTCATACAAATTTCACTTTACACAAATAGCTATCATCTTGAACATACTACACTTATTTACAGCCAGAAACTTATGTATGGAATGATACAAACAAAAATTACATCAAAAGAAAAAACCTCAGGAAAGAAGACTAAAATGGGGGCTTTGTCTTCATTCTTTGATATGGCTTTTTGAGGTCTTCGTAAGCTGAAACCAAACTCAATCTTTTCTCTACAAGTTCTTTTAATTGTTTGGTTGTGTAAACAACAGAAGTTGAGATATGCTTCACTGATTCAAGTGTTTCGTTCTTCTTTGTTTGTTTTTCTGAGCATAAAAACTCTAGTGTTGACCTCTCCTTTTCCAAGGCTTCCTTTTCTTGTTGAAGCTTTTTTATAGCTTCCTGGATTTCCCTTTGCCTTTTTTGGAGGTTTTCAATCTCAGACTTACTAGTTGAGATGGTGGTGTCAAACTGTTGAACTTTCAGTTTAGAATCTTGAAGTTTGTTATACAACTCCCTCTTCTCAGATGCCAGTTTTGCTTCTTCATCCTCGGTTAACATCTTATCTTGAGAAATTTTGGAAGCTTTATTGTATAGCTCTATAAATTTTTCTAAACCCTCATTTTGCTCTTCTGTAATTTCTCTACGATAAGTGTTAAGCTTGTGTAGTGATTCTTCAATTTGTTGCCGATAGGACTGGTCTGGAAGTTTCTTTAGCAACGAAGTTGAGAACACCAAGGTTCGGAACTCATTGAGGATGGTTATAGCATCATTTGCTTGAGCTACCTTTTGAACACAAGTTTCTGATTGTTTCAGTGAAGGAGATGGCTCATTAGAGAGTAAGTCAAGGATTGCAAATGGATTTTCATCCAACTGTTGGAGGCAATTCTCAAGGTCAAAGGATGAGTATTCAGTAACAAATTTATCTGTATCATGAGTTTCTACAACTTGCTTATTCGATTTGTCTAACCTATCATGCAAGTGCTCAGAGCTCCCTTGGGAAGAGGCTTGAAGTGGTGTGAAATGTTCATTGGCCACCTGTGAAATCAGAAAGTCCAAGTTTCACTAAGTTAAATACTTCAATGATAAATACTATTAAACACTCTCTAATATACTGTTTTAAACATACTCTTCATTATTACCTGAAATTTATTAGAAATCATTGTGTAGGTAAAAAGGCATAACAGATATTACTTCACAAGGGATATCAGCCTCTTGTTATTAAAGATCACTTCCAAGGGACAAAACAAGTGTTTTTTCTTCGACTAAACAAGTGGACATTTCATATACCTAAGTTTTTTCTTCATGATAATATGATACAGTTACGTTTTGTATTTTTTACACTTTCAAATAATATGATAAAAAATTTCAAAATAAAAGATACTTACAATTTCTGTAGACTCTCTAGAATTTTCTTTTGGACTTCTTTTAGCAGTACTCAGGGTTTCCTTGCAAGTCGATTCAGTGTTCTCTAGCTCAACCATAACTACTACCTTTGATTGTGTGACTAAACGTAGAATTATGAGTAGGAGAAAAGAAAGAATCAGCAAGAAAGTAAACCCAAAAAAGATAGATACACATGCATGAAAAGACTTTTAGCAATCTGTGATTCTCCTCAATAATGGATTTAGTCTACTTGTCCAATTTTCTCCTTGTTCCATCACATAGTTTATTATAATTTTATCCCCTCCATTATTAATGCTTTAATATACTATCTAGAAGATAAATGTTTTTTGAGGGACTAGTAGAGTAAATCTAAAGTGAAGAGAAACAGAGAAGTTAGAGAGAACAACCACACAACATATCAGACCAAAAATTCATTCTTAGTCAAAATTCAAAATTTCCAATCTCATAAGTTAAACAAATGTCTTTACCTTTTTAATTAGGATCTTCACAATATTTTGATAATTGAATCAAAACATCTCGTATTTTTGGTGCTTGAAATGTTATTATCTTGACAGTTTTCATTTTACTTTCTCATCGTTTGAAATAATGATCTAATAGCAAAATTTGCATGCATTAGCAAGCAAAAATTGCAATTGTTTTGATAGACAACATAAATTTATACATAAAACTAGTAATTAGTAATGCTCCATTAGAGTATCTAATATTTATTAAATTTGTTTAATTACATGACAAACAAAAACTATTCATAATTAGTTTTTCATTATAATAAGAAATATGCAGTCATAAACAAAATATATATTTATATAAATAAATACACTATACAGAAATATTCGGAAAAAAATGGGGCCTAAGCCTATGGCCTGTGAGCTACAAACAATGATATGAACACTATTACGACACAAACATGGAGATATGTATAATTTTTAAAATAAAGGACACTGGGACACTTATCTATATATTATATAATTATGAATTATATAAATTGACAATAAAAATTTATACGCATAAGTACGTTTCAGATTTTGTTTTGGGACAGAAAGATCTGTTCCTTACTTTTATAATCATAATAAAAATTTATACAACAAGTTTGAGTTTTTAAAAAATTAATGTATTTCTCTTTTTTAAAATTGTGTTAAAACTGTGTTAGAATTGTCAGAAATTCAATAAATATTTTTTGAATTGGACACTCCACCGATACGTGTCCTACGAGTATCGGTGTCCGATGTGTGACCGACATGGACACGTCATTTAAGAGGAGTGTCCGAGCCTTATAGCCTCTAAGCATACACAACCCTTAGAATAACATTCTACCAAAACTCTAAACCCAAATCATAGATGCATATAGGTGAGTCAGAAAAAACTTTTGAATTATGATATAGAAAAATAAATATAAAAGATTACTCACCAGGGTCGTGAGATTTTCGTGAAATTATTGTTGCTGCAACCAAGGAACAAAAGTAAAAAGAATATGGTTCTTGTTGGAAAACCTTTGTCAGTGTTTGGTTTAACTAACGGTATGTACATATTTTGGGGTTTAGTCTAGTTTAACTTCAAAAGTTAGAGTCACCTTTCACTTATACATATATAATTTTGGTTATGTCAGTGGTTAATGTTGTATCTGCAACATATATCCCTCAGCTTACTGGACATTGATAGTTGTTTTTTTTTATAAAAACTTTCATATTAGGCATCATTATGCAACTTGACATTTCAGTTATGGGGAGACTAAACCAAAACTCATATGTTACCAAAATCGACACATAGGTAAACTATACTTATTCATAAAAAAATTTTAAGAACAGACTAGATGGAAGCCTATTATACCAATGAAATAATTATCTATGAATAAATCCTAAATTAACCAACTTATCAGCACACTAGACATTGATAGTTAGTTTCATAAAAGTTTTGATAATAGGTGACTCTATAAAGTCTAACAGTCATCATCACCAACACAAGCACAAAAGCTAGCTAATGCAATGAAGATTGTCTCCCACATACATGTTATTTTGGTCATATCAGTAGCTAATGTGATACATCAACCACGGTATAAATTACTTACTTGACTTTTCTCTAAACTCATTTTCATTGTCTAAATGTGACCCCACGCTCTCATGCAATGTTGCATCTGATTTAACTGGTGCTTCTTTATTACTTCCGTATTTGAGCTGCACAATATAATAGTTTGACAAAATTGAAAATTAAAAAAACAATAAAATGTAAGTTTATATTTTATATTTTTACACTTGTAAGATCCTGAAGGACAATTTTGTTGATGAAATGTAGAATTCTTGACTTACTGCATTTGTTCTGGAATCAGTTTTGGTTTCCTTGTGAGTAGATTTACCCTTTTCAGCTGAATCTGGTTTAACAATAATCTCTGAGTCTGACTCTGCATTTGAAGAGAAGAAAAATGATAAGTTGCAAAAAAATACAGTGACCTAGGTTAAATGAATATGAGTATGGGTATGGTAGAAATGCAAATATGGGTAAGAAAATAACTACGAAAATTATAGGTGCAAATATGCTAATATAATTCCTAAAAAATAGTATGTTAACACACCTATTTTGAAGAAAAGTAAAATGTTGGTATAATTAGTAGAGCTGGGCAAAATGCATGAATTGAAGTGAACTATTTTAAAACTAAATTAAACTCAATTATATCATGGTTTTGGTGAATTGAACAAAATTGAGCTACTCTAAATTGTTTCTTAATTGAAATATCTGAAGTGTTTTGAATTATTACCATTAGAAATCTTAGATTATATTTTTCAATCTCAAGTTATAGTCCAGATTAGTTCAAAACGTTCTTTTTAGAAACAATTCCTCTTTTAAAAACTACATTTTTTTCTTTTTTATCAGCAAAGAATGAAATTAAATTAAGAGGGATACAAAAGAGGTATCTCAACCCTTTTACATAAACCAAACTACATTAAGAATCTCCAAGAATAAAGAGATAAAACAAACACCCCAGAAGCAATAGATAGATAATGTTTGCTGCATAAGCTAGACATCCTATTCCAGCTAGCACCGTGCTCCTATTGGAATGCTATAAGCACTACAAACTGCAGCTACAAAACCATCAAAATACACCAAAATATTGGTTATCTCCACCACCTCATTGACATTCCTTCTACCCAGCTTGCAGTGGCACGATTGTAGCACTTGTCACAGAATTAATCAC
>Ga0123342_1003041_pt1 | contig 27347 bp, 18 predicted proteins | sample Turbeawhitnodule_FD_89960 | JGI IMG/M metagenome (GOLD analysis project Ga0123342, IMG submission 89960) | Root nodule microbial communities of legume samples collected from Mexico - Turtle bean Mexico white nodule | ecosystem: Host-associated > Plants > Roots > Nodule | place: Mexico: Nepantla...
GAAGTAGATGGTTCGATTCAAATGTGGTTTGGCAAGTGGGAGACGACTCAAAGTTTAAATTCTAGGAAGATGAGTGGTTAGACAATAACCAACTCAAAGAGAGATATCCTAGAATATACAAAATCTCCTTGGAGGAAGATAAACCAATTATTAGTTTCGGAAGATGGTATACAGAGGCTTGGGAATGGGTTTTTAGTTAGAGAAGGGTTTGGTTCGAGTGAGAAAAACCTATCGTAGAAGACTTCATGGCAAATATATCGCAGGTAATAGCATGTCACGGTTATGGGAGTATATTTGAGCTGTCTGTCCATTTCTGGAATCTAAAGGTAATGCCCTCAACCCAATTTTATGTGTGGAGGGCCTTGTTGGACAAGATAGCAACTAAGATGAACCTTCACAAAAGGAGAATTATTTTGGGAGATACATTATGTCCTCTATGTGGGAGGGAGGAAGAATCAACTTCACACATCCTCATTACGTGTGTCGTTTCAAGTTCTGTATGGAATATGTGCAATAGTTGGATTGAGATTAGTACGGTGAACCACAATGTCTTGGTTAATCATTTTGATCAGTTTTTATGCTTGTGCTTTAATAAAGCGGCAACAAGTTGTGGAAAAGTTTGTAGGTTTCGGTGATTTGGTGTATCTGGAAGCATAGAAACAAGGTTATTTTTAATCAAGCAAAGATTGATGCTAAGGAAATCTTTACCTTGGCATAAGTACAATCTTGGACATGGATGAAACATAAAGTAAGGAACGTCAACTTCTCTTTCTCTGATTGGATTCTATCACCATTAATTTGCATTAACATGGTAACTAAATAACATGTTTGGTTTAAAAGCTTGTTTTACTTTGTCTTGCTTTGCTCTACTATTTAGTATTGGTGGTCTTCATTATATGGATTTATTATAGTAAAAAGATGTTGTGATGTTCCTGTGTGAGATGGTTGCAAGGTGAGGAAGGTATGGTGTTTTTGGTGCAGGTGCTGACTGGTTTAAATACGGAACTGTTTTGGTACATTGATTTAATATCAGTCTTGTTACGGTTCTAGAGGGATGTCAAAAGGACTGACACTTGCAAGCTTATTTTGAGAACTATCTCTCGCTCAATCAAGTTGTGTGTAAGAGAGGGCATGCGCGAGGGATAAGAATAGGAAATGGATAGATAAAGTGAAGACAATATCTTTGGGAGAATTTGGTGGAGTCTAGATGCTGATAAGTTTTTCTCTAGGGTAAGTAGAACTATTCAGTTTCTCTCTGTTTCTTTGAGGGCCTATGCAGAATTGGAGGTGCAGCTTTTGTGCTTCTACAAATATCTCTCATTGGAATTATGCAGATGCTGGCTCCCAAAATTATATGAAGCTAGGAAGAAGCATGCTGCAGGTGCATGTTATGTAGTTGATGCAGAATTATCCTGGAAAACTTGCGAGCCAATTTTATGCAGATTTTTTGTTGCATAATTCTTGTGATGCATAATTCTGGTGTTGCATAAAGCTGATGTAGCATTATTGTGATGTCTTGTATCAATAAAGCAGCAATTTTGAAGGCTTAAAGAACAAAATGTCGCTAAACTTGGAAGCCAATTTTAAGATCAGAATTATAGGGGTGCAAACAACACTTGATTCAGATCCTCTTGATGTTGGCATGTGAATTCTTCAAATCTTAGTGCAATCTGATGAATGACGGGAAACCAAGGTATCGCTATTGTTGTTGCACAATAAAAGATGCATATTTGTGCCTAGCTTATGCATATTTGATAGATTCCGGTTTTGGGTATTTTGTTCGGTGCGAAATTTTTTATTTGTATCTTAGGTTCAAAATCCACACTTTGGATTTGTTGTAAAAGGGTTAAGACACCTTAAGTATCTTGTTTAATTATATTTATTTATTACTGATAAAAAAACACAAATAACTCATATTTCACATTTTTTGACCATCTAAAAGTTTCCTGACATAATCAACTATCTCATTAAATTAAATTGCAGAGTAATGTGATATCTATTGGTTACGAATCCTAATTAGTTCAAGTGATAACTAATCCTAATTAGTTGATCAAGTGGTAACTAATTTTAATTAGTTAAAGTCATGGTAACTAATTATATCTTCTTGTTAATACAATATTAAAATTTGAATGATGTGAAATTAATCATGTTATGAAGAAAATAGTCATTTCGTGTGCGCTTAAATTTTTTTTACAGTATAAATTATTATGGTTATAAAAAATGAAAAACGAAGTATTTAACACTTTACAAAAATTAAAACAAATTAAATTGTAAAATGATTTCCTGTGTAAAAAAAATATATGTAGTTATGCAATTTAAGTTTATATATAACATGTGTAGTCCAATATGTCAATTTGTGTCATTAAAAGGCATTGGTGTAAAAAATGTGAAAAATGGTGGTTATTTTAACATTAACACAATGATTCTTGGACCGTTTTGTTTAAACACGTAGTCTATTCTTTTCAAGGCATAGACGACAATTATTTGACCGTCGTGTTAATGACATACATAAACGACAATTATTATCATAACCGCCATTTTTTACCATTCCTTGCATTACCAACTACAGTACATGTAAGAGGTATAAAATGAAAGTTATGGTAATAACTGTCGTTTTATACCCTCCCTAGGCTTAGCAAAGATGAGGATCTAAAACAACAGTTATGGTAATAACCGCCATTTATTACAAGAATTTTTTAGATCATTTTGTTTAATGTGTTTTCTCATCTAAATTAACCTGTTCAATTAAAATCCAACCAACCAGATACATAAATTCAGATAATAAAATATATATCGATAAAAATGTATTACAAACACTAATACATATTCCTATCTATCTATCTAATTCTTATACTATTGATTAACTATCATAGAGTTATAGGAATTAAGGAAATATTTGGTCCAAGCATGTCTCACATAATCTATGATGGGCAAAGGCAGTGGGTTCTCATCCGTAAAGAACTGCATTACAAAATAAGATTCACATTAATTAGTGTTAAGATACATATATGTTAAAGAATTATAAAGAATAATTTAAATATTATTACCTGCTCCCAATCTATTTTAATGTCTACTCATATAATGGTAACCATCCATTGCATAATGTAATAGTCACACTCGTAGCCTCTCGATTGTCTATTACACTATAACTCCATAGAAATTTAAAGTTAATATTGATAAACAATGAAAAGAGGAAGACAAAAATTACAAACCTTTAGGCTCACCTATGTTAGCTTTTGATAATTTGCACTGAGTCAACATTTGAGTATGTTATATTCACGCCATGAACTGATTAATACAAAAAACCACATTAGTAGACGTTTAAGTAACATACACAATTAAGTTTATAGTGTAATTACACATCAATTATATTCTTTAGATGTGTGGATGGCTTGTTGAGCAGGGAACAAAACCACATAACAATCTTTCAACCATGGATAAGACAAGTAATTGTCAATGACCCCTATATCATCCATGAAAAGAGTTAGTAAATATTTAAAACATGAAATAGTAATAATTGACGACTTATAATTGAACTTACTCATTAATATAAGGGCAAAGATAAATTTGTTTTCCCTTTGAACTCGGAGTGTTAGTGATGTATGACTGGGTTTCAGGTTTCTTTGCTCTAATTGGATTAATATAATAGGGATCCAAGAGTTCATAGACATCTTGATTCCCGTCGTTAATAGAAACCTCAGACAAATACCTACAAGTTATTAGTTAAGTATAATCAATAATAATTTAACATAAAGTAAACTGAAATATAGGTAAAGATACTTACATCATAAAAAATTGAATTATATTTATATTGAGCTCTTGGTTTCCAGCTGCAAATTCTAACAAATCTGACATGTATATGTACAATGACATGTCAATGTTTCTTCCAAAAAAAGTATCATCCCACGAAATCTCCATACAATCTTGACCAATATCTTTAGCAGCTACTGTTAAGGAAGCTATAAGATTGTCAATGGAACCTCATGCTTCTTTTTCAGACTTGGTTTTCGATGAGGTTTCTACAAAATAAAGAACATTTTTATTGAATTAAATGTAATACATAAATATAAATTAATATAATGAAATGAAATTATAATCGAGGGTTCTGGTGTAATTCGAACGAGGTGTCTGGCTATGAATGTCTGAAATGCCTCGACCACAGTGGTTACCTCATCTGTAGGTAGTGGAACACGAGCATCAACTATTTGTACTTTTTCCACTATTACCTTCACCACATCAGGGGAAAGAGGAATGTTATGTAAGGTAGTGGCTTCTTGATAGACTTTTCTAATGACCACCACTTAAGGAAATATCACCCTCTATCAGTAACTCACATTTGCTTATATGGCCAATGACACCCCCTCTCGACTTTGTAGGACCTGCACAACTGCCCTTTGTGCTCTTAGGAGTGAGACTAACAAGTGGCTCAGCACAAAGCTGTTGCGATAAAAACTCTTGTCACAACAAACCATTTTTCTCCTCAAGCTTTAGTTGCACGCGCTCAATCTCCTTTCTCATCTCCTACAGTAGTTCTTTACGTATCTTAGTCATCATTTTTACTTTGGTCTTTGGGGGATGATGATGAATGTCGTGGTGCACCTCTGAAATAATGTTTAGTTCCAACCCTTTTTCTAGCTACACATACACGACCATGGTGTTTAGGTTGTCCAATTGCTTCAACCAGGATATCTTGATGACCTTAAGGTACAAAATTATCTCGAGAGCTTTGCTCAACCAAGGAATCCTGCAAGAGATAAAGAATTATATAAGTTTTTAATATAATTAATGCTTTAAAATAAATGCAAAAGAGGATAAAAATAACTTACAATTTTTTCTGAGACTATTCGTGATTGCTCAGAACTATATGTACTCGACCTTTTAATTCGGGCCATCTTACATTTTTGGTGGCGAGAAGGTGGTGATGGAGGTTCATTGACCCCTATATCAATCTCAGGATCAATCCCAAGTCGGATATTTCTTGACTCTTTACCAAACTTTGAAACTCGTCATCAAATTTCTTCCATTGAATAGAATCAGCTGGATGTCGGTACATGCCATCACATTTCCTCTCATCTGCATGTCATCTAAGATTCTTAGCATCATTTGGGTTTGCAAATTAATGCTTCATCCTTGGAATGATGGGAAGATACCACACAACCTTCATTGGGGGTCCATGCTTTTCCATCTCTTCAATAGTATCATCGTCTTTTTGTTTCAACTTATAACATGATAACCTACACCTCAGACAATTTTTCAACAATTCAAAATCTTTCCTGTATATTATACAATCATTAGGACATGCATATATCTTTTTATACTCCTTACCTATCAGACAAAGAATCTTTTTGGCCTCATAATTACAATTAGGTAGATATTTCCCTTTGGAAGCCCATCCTTCAACAACTGAAGCAATTCCGTGAAGCTTTTACCATTCCATCTATTTATCGCCTTCAAATTCATCAATCTTAACACCATCGACAACCGTGTGAAGTTAGTTGATCCAGGATACAATGAAGTCTCTGCATCGCTTGACATACTTCCATATCCATGCGCTTCTACAAAAGACTCAACTCCAACATAAAAAATCATGTCCTCCAATCGATGATTATGTACTTCACCATGTACTGCATCATTCATGGTGAACCCCACATATTCTTTGGATACGAAAATACTTGGTAAATTTAATAATTCACCATGTCATGTCCATGTTGTTTAAGATCATAGAAACCCATCACATAGAATGTGCTCCCTTATTTTGTTAACATTCAATCTATTTCCGTTCAAACAATTAATGCACGAACACCTAAACTTTACTCCATCATGACCACTATTGTTGGCATTACGTTGCGCAAATTGTATAAATTCTTCTACTCCTCTTTCGTACTCATCACTTATGCGAACGGAGTTAATCCAATCTCGGTCCATTATGTTCTGTAATGGTAATTCAAGTGTTCACTAATGAGTGTGAAATATCACATTTTGTCGAGGGTCGAACACTGTCGGACCAATACCAACACGTATCAAAGAATTATAAAGATACATGTAATATAAAATTAACAAATTTAATTATAGTTGTAAATAATGTTGGTAGCGGAAAGAAAACCTTCACAACTGAAACCAATAAGAGAAAGAAAAAAATAAATACAAATGGAGAATGAAATGGAGTTTGCAATGAGTGAATGAGAAGAGTGAAATGGAGAATGCAATGAGAAAGAACTTAAGGTGACTAGTTCGTGCAACAGAGATGAAGAACCAGAGAGTAAAGAGTAAGTTTTGCGAAAGTGGCGTACTCTAAACTAAGGTAAAAAAAGAGTCTAAAAAGATGATTTTACTTAATAACCATCGTTTTATACCTAAGCGTCTTGGTATAAAATGGTAGTTGTGGATGAAACCTCTGTTGTAGACCAAAGCGATTAGTATAAAATGGCGATTCCACCCACAATTTCTATTTTATACCAAGACGATTTGGTCTAAAACGACGGTTCCACCCACAACTGCCATTTTATACCAAGACGCTTTGGTCTAAAATGACAGTTTCACCCACAACTATTGTTTTACACTCGTTTTAATTTAAAAAATGTTACCATATTTTTACACATTTTTATAAACAACGTTTGACGTAAAAACAATGTGTATTTGATGTTGTAAATGGATTTTTTTTCAGTAATTTGAGGAAACAAGTTGGGCTAGATTAATCTATAAATTTCTTTAATGCTTTGTTAAACTATTTGATTAAATAATATATTTTATGGACTATGGAGGTCACTTTTATTTAGTTATCATGTTTCATATCCATTTTTTAAGTTAAAATAATACCTATGACTAAAAAAGAGAGTTAAAATGATTACAATAAAAGAACATTGGAAAAGTTATTAAAATAATATTATTGTTATGTGATATTTATATTTATTCTACTACCATAATTTAAGAGACTAACTCACTTCAACTTTTAATAGGTAAGTAGATTTGAATTGAGATTTTTACTTCAGTCTCAAAATAAATTTAAGGACATTCACTATTATAATTATAAGATTTAGATACTGTGAAACGTCCGAATATAAAAAACATGAGTTTTAGAATAAAGAATATTTTTTAAATTTTAATAAAATTTGTATTAACGTTGATTTTATAACATCTCAATATTAAATTAAAATTTTATAAAATATCATAAAAATTATATAACACAGTATAATAAATGATTTTTTACTAAATATATGTAATTTCACCCGTTAATTATCAAAATAAATAAAATTTTAAAAAATTATTAAATTAACTAACAGAAACACAATGTTCTTGCGTCTATGTATCACATTTTTTACTTTTATTATTATTATTATTATTATTATTATTATTATTATTATTATTATTATAATAATAATAAGTATATTATTATATGAGTATTCGTATATTTTAAATATCAAATATCACTAAGAAAAAATAAGATAAAAATATTTTCTTACATCAGCTAAGAGTTTCAACATACAATTTTAATAATTAAGTTATAGTAAATAATATATTAAATAAATTTAAATTTATAACACGATGAACATAATTATATTAGAACAATTACTTCATCTGTTTCATTCTCAAGACTTGTAAATCATTAATTTTGATTTGTTACTAATTAAAACTAAAAAAGAGGAATATAATAATGAAAAGAAAAAGAAAAAGAATAAGATGAGAAACTCCACTAATAAACCATATGAAAATATTTATTTTCTAGTATCTTTCCTCTTCTCCGCAACAATGCCGTATTCAAAACGCATTCATCCTCCTCGTCGATGTCCACATCAACAATGACATCAAGATAACTTTGTACCTATGCAAAAATCTGAATGCTCTGGATTCAAGTAACAGTTTGAGATATTATGCTTCTCTATCTTCTTCCTCTTCCACCTCCACTTGCGGTACGATGAAAAGTAGAGTAAAAGAAATAAAAATGAGGAGCATTAACAATTAAACAATTAGAATTTATACAACCTGTATTGATTGATCAGAACAAAATAAACGATAATGTCATTGGTTCAATAAGAAATACATTTAGATTGGCAAGAATGAAAAAAAACACTAAATTTTTGTGGTTTACATTAATTTTTTTATGTTTCTTTTTCTTTTTGTTCTTTTTTTCCATTTCAATCTTTTTTTTTTCACACTTCTCTCACAGCTTTTTTTTTGTACTGTGTGTCCATTTGAGTGAGTTAAAGTAATTGTCCATCAAACTACCTTTCAATTCAAAGTTTTATTTGACTAGTTCTTTTCAAATAAATGTAATGCATGTCTCTCTCATTCTTTTCAAATAAATGTAATGCGCAGAACAATTTCTTTCAAATTTAATATTAACTCTTTTTTTTAATTTTAAATTTAAGTAATTATAAAATAATGAAAAAACTAAAATAAAATAATACAATGAAATATTGATATAAGGATAAAATAAAACAAATTTATGTACAACCAAAAACATAAACATGTATAATGGAAATCCCCTTTATATATAGGTATATATTATATATTAAATAATAAATATATATAAAATTAAAATAAAAATAAAAAATATAAATAGACATGCATTACAAATTATAGTAACTTTTTTTATTTAATTTTTCACATAATGTTCTGTTACCCAAACTCACCATAACACTAAAATATATATATATATATATATATATCAATATATTAATTATAAATTATTAATTTTTTAAGATAAATAAATACGTTATATGATTCTTTTCATTAAAGTGAAATTTAAAATTTAAAATTATTTATCTTTCTTTTGGACACATGCTTATAATTATATTAATTATAATCTTTTTTTATTTAAACATTATAATTTAAAATATATCACTAAATACAAAATACTTCAATAATATTCATAAAAAAAATTTAACTACAATTTAACTATAAAATCACAATAATAATAATTTCCATAATCTTTCAGGATAAAAAAAACTCTTCACATATTTTCTTAATCTTCTATTCATTATAAATAACTTAACGATCCACCGAATCATTTATAAAAGCTCAACATATAATTTTTCTTTTATAATAGTAAATTATCCCTTTCAACTCATATTCAACCTGGTTAGTACATATTCACACCTATTTTTGAAGGGTAGAAAACATTAAGATATAGAGGAATAATTAAGATAAAAAAAACACTCATAAATGGTCAAATACTTATTGGTTTAAATGATATTAAAAAAATAAAAAGATTATGAATAAATATTTTTTATTACTTTATAAAATTGTAGATTTTTCTCATAATTTGGACTAAATAAATATCATAAAAACTGACTTGGTTCAATTGTGTTTATTGAGATCCCATATTTGTTCCCAATAAAAAAAGACATTTTATATAAAATAAACATCTTGTTTATTGTACAATTTACTAATATTTTAAGATCAATGTACCAAACAAACTTAAAAATTAGAACTTAAATCACAACACTTTAACAAATTTGATTTGAATTACATAATTTATTTTTAATTTTAAAGACAGAGCTATGAAATTATTTAATTCAATGGATAAAACTAAACACCTACTAAAAAAACATAATTTCGAATATTAACAAAAATTACTACACGAAAATAATTATTTATTAAATATTAAAGATAAAAAATAGAGCTACCACTTTCAAGAGAAGAGAGATCACAAATTAAAGAGAGAGAGAAAAACCTATTTGAAGATGGAATAACAAGGAGAGGAATAGTAAGGGTTGAGGCATTGCCTCCTTCTGAAAATTCTAATGATTTTTATTTTGTTTAATCTCAAAAGAATAAATAGTATTAGATCATAAATAGATTAATCAAAATTACCCATCGTCCACGATTGCCACTTTTTTCAAACTTCATTCTCCAAATTATTATCAGTGCAACTAATAGAATTAACTCTAACATTGGAGAGAAAGAAAAGAACAGGGAAAGAAAATGCATATAAGTTGAAGAAGTTACTTATGATACTCGGAGGAAGTAACATAGTCACAAATAAGACTTTGAAGATGAATATGAAATTTTGAAGATACTAACATTTCTAAAGTCATAATATTAGTAAAAAAATAAAATAAAAAATAAAACAATTCAATATTTTATTTTTATTAATAATTCTCAATTTAATGAAACGAATAAATGAAAAAAAATGAAAAAATATCAATTTGATAAAGAAGAATAAAAAGCGGACTTGGCAAAAACATAGTGAGCACTACTCCAAGAAATGACTTCAAATGTCCGGTTGCAGAAGGCGAGACAAACAATAGGTTACCATTGTGAATCTAGGTTTTTGTAATATTCGTTTCTCCACATCGCAGGGAATCTCTTCCCCGCCTCGTGAGAAAGATCGCATCAGAAATCCTAGACTCGAAATTCTATTGGCAAATTTGGAGAAGCTTCAATGTCACATTTGTGATGAGAAGAATAGATGATCCGTAAATAATGATGTAAGATGTAATTGGAGTGAGGAAGAATCATAAAGTTTCTCCTCGTTCACATTTTCATCCAGATCGCCCATGTACAACGCGATACATTTGAAAATGGTCTTCCGAAAAATGTTGTTGACAGTGGTCGCAGTCACAGATTGAGTTATCGATGAAATTCATAGTTTTTTACAAAGAAAAAATAAAAAATAAAATGATAAGAAGAGATAAAAACTATAATTTTTAAGAGAGATGAATATATGAAAAAAAAAAAACTGCTTTACCACGTAAGAAATGTTCCACTTATAATAAATTTTGTTTAATAAATTGTTTCATTCCATAACTACTTTTTACAAAATGACAATACATTAGTTTTAAAAATAAAAAAAGAAAAGAAATTTTAAATTAATTATAAAAATAATAAGTTATTTAGTAAATACTTAAAAAATAGGAAATGACTGAAATATCCAAAATAAAAAAATAAAAGAAAATTTTAATAAAGATAAAATAGAAACAAATTTGTTGTACACCAAAAATATAAATGAGAAATCCCCTTTATATACCGGTATAAATAGTTCGTACCATGACACGACTTCATCAAGATGACATGACTTTAGTGTATTTGAACTAAAGTCACATCTAATATAATCAGATTTCAAGTGAGTCGTGTTACTTTAACACTATTTATCCATTTTGATAATTTTTTAAAATTTTATCTATTTTAGTAATGTGTAAAATTATACCTAATTGATAATTTTTTTTATAATTTATCTAAAATAAAACAAAAATAAATTATTTTTTCCTTGGAAGTGAATTGACTACTTTATTTAAGACGATTCTAAATTGATTGAATTAAATATAAAAAAAACTGATCGAATTTGGATTTATTATTTTTTAAGTTCGTTATCCAAATTGAGTCAAATTAAATATTTTTTATTTAATACTTATGGTGATTTATTTAATAGGATATAATGTTTGAAATAAGTAAAGTAAATGTAAGATAAAAAAGGATCATGAGATATTTGTATACGAGTATTCTTATATTTATTATTTTATTCCCTTACGTGTCACGTCATGCATCTCAAAATTTCCACTCATATTTATGCAAAGCCACTTGTGTTGTATGTTTACATTAATGACTGAGGACCTCCAAATTTATTGTCCATCCAGTTTTGTTGCAACTAGCATGTGTACCAAAAGTGCACGGTAAAAATAATTTAAATATAAAATAAATCAGTTTAATGTTATACAAAAATAAAAAATATTAAATTAAGAACACCAATTCCAAAACGTGAAGATCTGAAAAAAACTTAATTTAAATTTGAATTTATTTTACTTTAACTTCATTTATGTTTTTGCTTTCAATAAGTTTTAAATACAACTTCATTTCACAACACACTTTTCTAGTACTCTTATATAAGTTTTATATGTTGTCTCTCTCTTTCCTCTCTTCTTCTTTTTAGATATTAAAGAACAATAAAGTTGACCACAACATTTTCTTGTATTTTGAGTTCAAAACTTTGCCCAAAGATGGCTACAACACCTTCTGTAACTTCTAAACTATTACTATAAATATAGCATAGGCTACATGCACAACAAAACATATCCACCAATTACAACAATGGCTTCTATGCCTCAATCCAAAACTTCCCTTCCTACCTTCTTCTTCTTCTTCTTCTTCTTCTTATTCTCCTCCTTCACCATCATTCACGCTATTGTTCCTCAAAATGAGACCTTCAAATTCGAAAACTCAGGTGAATTTGGACCTTACATTACCGAGTATGATGCTAGTTACCGGATGCAAGACATTTTCAGCTCTCCTTTCCAAGTTGCATTCTACAACACCACCCCAAATGCCTTCACTCTAGCTTTGCGCATGGGACTTAGACGCTCAGAGCAACTTTTTCGTTGGGTCTGGGAGGCCAATAGAGGCAACCCAGTTGGAGAGAATGCCACTTTTTCGCTTGGCACTGATGGCAACCTTGTGTTGGCTGAAGCTGATGGTAGAATCGCTTGGCAAACCAACACTGCCAACAAGGGTGTTGTGGCCTTCAAGTTACTTCCAAATGGGAACATGGTCCTCCTTGATGCACAAGGAAAGTTTGTTTGGCAAAGTTTTGACTATCCCACAGATACCCTTTTGATTGACCAATATCTTAGAGCAAAAGGGCCATCCAAGTTGGTTAGTAGGCTTTCAGATAGGGATAATGTAGATGGTCCTTATAGTTTGGTTTTGGAGCCTAAAAGATTGGCCTTGTACTACAAGAGCAAGAATTCTCCTAGACCAAATCCTTATTGGTATAGGATCTTCACTCAACAAGGTTCAGTGGAAAATATCACCCTCACTTCTTATCCAGACACTTTTGAAGTTGAATTCACCTATGCGCTTAGTTCTTCCACCAGTGACTACAGAACCATGGCGGAACCATTGAACAACATTCCCGTTGGAGTCTTGGGAATGCCAGTGAACAACAGCACCTTGTCATACCTTAGGCTTGGAATTGATGGCAATATTAGGCTGCACACTTACTTCCTCAATGTGCGTTCTGGTGTTTGGGAAGTGACCTACACTCTCTTTGACAGAGATTCTCATGATGAGAGTGAGTGCCAATGGCCTGAGAAGTGTGGGAATCTTGGGTTATGTCAGAATGAGCAATGTGTGGCTTGTCCATTGGAAAATGGACTACTTGGATGGAGCAACAACTGCACAGCCAAGAAGGTGTAAGGCAAGTGATTTCCACTACTACAAAGTTGAAGGGGTTAGACATTACATGAGCAAATACGCTGAGGGAAGTAAAGTGAGTGAAAGTACCTGTGGAAACAAATGCACTAAGGATTGCAAGTGTGTTGGCTATTTCTACCACAGGGAGAACTCTAGGTGTTGGATAGCTTATGATCTACAAACCCTTGCTAGAGTGGCCAATTCCAAACAAGTGGGATATATTAAGGTGCCTAATTAGTAAATAGAAAAGCCTTCATATTGGATTGCATTGAAGTTATGGTTTGTTAACTTTGTTTGTGTCCTCATGTAGAGGAGAATAATAGTGTATAATAAATTAAGAAGTTTATCATAAATCTATGACTTGTTTAGCTTAAAGTACAATTTATGTTATTCTTTTTCACCAAACTCAATTAAAAACTTGGTTGTGGTTGAAACATAAATTACTTGAATTTGATTTTGGTTTCTCTGATTGGATTCTTAACCTAAAATTTTATTTAAACTTACGTGCTTAGTTTGGAGGTACTGTGAATGCTTTATCATTATTGTTGATTATTCTGCACTAAAAGACTGGGAAAAGTCCAAGTGTTTTTAGTTTGCAGGATTTCTAAGCAGTGATATCTGGACAGCAAGTGGTGATTTTGTACAAGTGGTTTAAAAGGGTTGCATTGATATATTATATCTGGAGGGAATTAAGCCTAAAGGAAAGCAGAGAAAGATGCTGCAAACGAGCTGCTGTTTTTCAAGATTTTTGGCAGCATCAAAGTGGTTATTTTGGGTTTTTGGAATTGCAAACCACCTGAAGAAGTACATGTAATTTTCAGTGAATACAACATGTTCATTGAATGGAGGAGAAGCTAATCCCTGTTTTTTCCGGTGAAAGAGGTTGGACACTCAATGATTTTCTCCAGTACTTTATGTGTTAGTGCTTTTCAAGTTTTGGGATTGCATCATTCTGTATAGGATAAAACACATCCAAAATCAATTACTAAGAGGGGCATACTAGGTTTGTCACAGTATATATATAAATATATTATTATGTTCTTAGGCAGAATTTGGTTTTTGCTTTAGATGGTTCAACTGAAATCTTGAAATGCATCATTTTTGTTTTATCTACTTTATACTGTTTTATAAGTTGCAAAGCTGTTGAGTAGTTTGAGGGTTTGGAAAGATATTTGATTGTAGGTACAATGACAAGAAGCAGTGGAATGACAGTACATAATTTGAATGGGACGAAGCCAGAACCATGTCAAAGTGTGGTAGCGGCAGAGGAAGTTGCATATGGGCATGACAACAACTTTGTTTATGCATCAGTACATCCAGCAGGGAAGACACCAACTCCCTATGTTGATTGTGAATTGCTCAGTTGTAAGAGGAGATAACTAAATGAATAAGACATGCTAAGTGGGGAGGTTTTTGCTGGTTTCTTCTGATTTTTTGGAGTTATGTGTGCTGATGATGCAGTAGGTATAATGTCATTGATCCTGCTATAGGAACTGTGTTAATTGGTGAATCTATTAGGTTCAATAGCTTCAATGTTGGTTACGTAGACAAGAGGTCTGTGAGTGTGGGAGATATGTGAAAGTGTTTGTGTATTTTTTTTAAAGATATATTATTTACGGGTTGAAATATCTCTTAAATAATTAAATTTATTTAATCTTTTTTACTAAAAAAAAAAATGTTACTATCTTCCAAGTTTCCTTAACAAATTGTTTGACCTAAGGCATGGGTTAAAATCATTTCTTTATAAGTTTTCTTAACAAATTCTTGGCATGGGTTAAAACAATTTCTTTATAATTTGTTCCAATTGAATGAGTTCTATTTAAATATTTAAATAATGTTTCATTGTTTGAACTTATAACTATTATAATGGGAAGAGAAGACAATGTCCTGATAGTAGATGATAGAATGGTAGAATATTATGTATTTTGGTTTAGATGGTTGTTTAGCATATATAATCGAGAAGGAGCAATATTTTTATCAGAGTTTTGCTTACAAATAGGCGCTCGACTCTATAGTTCAAAATGCAAATTTCAACTTAAAATACTTCGATAAGGGAAATACATTACCTTTTAATTTATTTGGTTAGTTCATAAACTAACTTATCAAAATTAACGGGGTTTTCTAACGAGTGTAGGGGTGTAGAGAACGATTGCTTCTGCTTCTACCTTTGGTCGATCGTTGTCACTCTAAGCTTCCTGCTTTGTCTTCCTTCTCTCGGTCGTCTGGTCTCACAGGCTGGGATGGTACCCGTAGATAATGACGTACCTGATTCTTGGAATCTGCGTTATTTATATTACCTTAATGGGCTTTTGTTGGTGGACCCAATTAGGAGGTTGATTTGTGTTTAGGGTTGTGCTAAACAACCCTTAATCATGGATTAACCCTGTTGACTTGGTCAACCCATCGCTCGTGATCATGGATCGATCGGTCGCGTGTCGTCGTGTGACCTTCTCATTGTGGTCAAGTGGTTGAATGGTCGAGTTCCTGACCGACTGAGTAGTTCGGTCGTACCAGTACATTAACATAAATTGCTCTTTAAGAAAGTATCTTATTTTAAGAATTTCTAATTCATGAGTTATAACATACTTTAATTAGTTTGTAGTTTTTTTATTTACCGCCATCTATACCCTTTTTTGGGCATGCTATGACCACATTTCATTTTCAATATACATTGCAGTTGGTTAAAAGAACCACCATTTAAATGTTCCTTATAAACCGCAGTTTGGAATCGCCAATAGTATAGACAACGTGTTTTGATAGACTGTTGTAAAATGTTGTCTAAGATCCATAGTTTTTCTCAATTTTTCTGCAATAAAGATGGTGGTCCATAAGCATCATTGGAAAACTATCTAGTCACCATATTTCTTGTATAAAAAAAAGAGTAAGGTCACAACAATGGGCTTTATTCAAGGCCATTTACATTTGCACCAAGCTTTGTTGAAGGCCTAAGGTCCTAAAGTGGGAGTATCTAGTGCACCAAGGCTGCATTTACCCTCATTCACAACTGCAAATGGCTCCTCCATGGCTGCATCATGTAGATAAATCAATAAAAGAATAGAACTGTATATAAACATCAAATCAAGAAGCAAACTAAGAGATGTGGGCTGCACATGAATGTGGCACTAATTATAGCTACAACTAGTCTTTTTTTTTGTTTTGTCCCACATTGCTTGGGATTTTGAAGGGAAATGCCTTCACATCAATAAATCCCCCCTTGTTAGACAATTACAGGTAGAATTGGAATTGAATTGGCCTAGAGCTAGTTTTCTTGATTCTTTTAAGTCCTAAAGTGGGAGTATTTTCCTCTGTTTTCATACCAAGGACCTTCCTTGGGAGATTACTTTTCTTAAGTTTGAAACTTTGGGAATGAAACTTGGGAAAGTTTAAGAGTTATTTGTCAAGTCTTCTGCTGATGTCAGAGAGAGATAATTTTAACTTTTAAAGAAATGAATTGGGAATTTTGGATTTCACAAGCATTTCATAACTCTTAGAATTGTAGATTGTCTTTGGGTTGTCTAACGTGTTGTAATTTTGTATTGATTCTGTGCCATATGGAATATGGTCTCATTCTGATTCCCTTGCCAAAAAGCAGGTTAATTGCAATAAGTTGGATTTAAAACTTATTGTCTATATTAAAATCAGACCAATTCATTGCATATTTTCATATCTCTTTGATCAAGCATCATGTCATCTTTAAGCACTCTTCAAAGGAAACTTTCAAGAACAGGGAAGTCTGGAAGAAGGTCTGATGAACACGCAACATGTGATTCTGATAGAACTGGTCATTTAGAAACTTATCTGGAGATGATGAGAAAATATCCATTTTTGTGCATGAGAGAAGTAGTAAATTCGTCAACATACCAAAGCTTTTGAAGTTTGAATGGCTAAAGGAGCAGAATCTTGATGATGTAAGAGGGTTTCTGAAACATTAAAACCTACAATGATTTCTATAAATGACTAGAAGCATATTTCTAGATCTTGTTAAGGTGTTCCTTACAAACCTTTCTTTTGAAGGCGAAACTTTAAAGTCCTGTGAACATGGTCATTATTCCAGATGTTTGGACTGTAATCACAGGCTTAAAGTATGATGGTGTACAAGTAATCACAGGCTTAAAGTATGATGGTGTACAAGTTGGAAAAGGTAATACCAATGCTGTTGATAATTTCAACAAAGTTTAGTTCTTCAAAAATTATTTGAGAAGTCCCAATGCATGTATCAAAGGATTTCATGTTGGAGGTCTTAAGGCATGAATGCTCACCACGAGAGAGTAATCATGCTATACTGAATGAATAAGATCTTGTGTAAATGATTTTTGTTCTCGTTGACGGACTTGGATCGGGTCTGGTGGTGAATTTTGGGCCAACTTTCCTTTTCTGTTGTTGCTGCTTTGAAATGCTTGAAATCCATAGTAAGGGGAGCTCCACCTGTTGACAAGACTCTGACGATCAAGTCAGAGAGAGTATATAATTATGAGTACAGTGAGTAGTGTATGGAATGACCCTCTCCCTTTGATCAAGGTTTTAAAGTCCTTTTATAGTACTCGTAGATCCTCCCTTTAGGAGTTAACAATCATAAAGATATTAAAGATATTATGTTAATATATCCCTTTATTTTAGAGGTGTGGGCAAAGTATTATCTTTGACTGTTTATTTTTATTTAGAATAATTTTTATTTAGAATAAATACATATGGCTAACTGATTTAGTTATATTTTCAGTTGTTTTTCTATTCATGTCTTTTTAATATATTTTGTCTGTTGTTTGGGTCGACTCCTTAACACATCATTGGGTCGACTTCTTTACGCATCATTGGGCCTATTATCGTTTTGGACCGAGTTAAGTATTTACCTTCTTAAACTAATCAGACCAGAATACTGTGCTTAAGTGCTCGGATCGGGCCCCGAGCACCTCGACCAGTACAAAATTGCATCGTGATTATAGTCAAAGTTAAATTTGATTTTTTTAATAAAGGATCACATGCTGAAGTCAAAAAGTTTGTCTGAATACAAGTTTCCTTATGTTGTTCTTGTTTTAAAGTTTATTCAATACTCTGAAATTGATGTTGAAAGGGGGCTCTCTAAAATTGTCAAGCTAGGGAATGACATGACCAATGTAACTTTGCATAAAATGGGATTGCAAAAGTTTAAGAAAAATGGATTAGTAGAGATGAAGCAAGGATTTCATTTGGTCCAAGCAAAAATGTTGGAGGTGATAATGACTATGCATGCACTAATCCCATACATGCCTTCATTTGATCATGGTGAACCTTTGTCTTAATTTGAAAAGATAATGTTGAATAGTCTAGACACCATGGTTAGTGATAAAAGAAAACATTATGAGTTACATGCAGCCAAGTTTCAACATCTGGTTGAACAAATTAAAGTTGTTTAAAAGCAACTTGTTGAGCTGCATTATGCAAATGATAAAACATGCATTTTCATTTGCTTACCATTTTGGATGACTATATGTTCCATATGTTCCATACTTCTAATTTTGTTGTTGTTTTTATTTTTGAAGAATAACTTATGTGTGATGTGTTTGCAACTTTATCCACTTGTTTGTTTTAGTTACTTAATTGTATGGTTTGTATGGCACTAGTGATGTTTGTTTAGTCTAGTTATTTCATATGATTTGTTGCTTCTTAATAGATCATCTATTGCCTAATATTTGGTATTGGTATCATTTGACTACATACTACTAGTATAGTATATAATTTGCGTTTAGTCCATAGAAGCGTTACAAATACTCATATCGTCTGGTGGTATGTGTTGGTATCGTCTACATTATTAATCGTCTACTATGTGAAGATGATGGAGAGAAACACGTAGTATAAATCGTTGACTGATATACATCTTCTGATCGTCTATCATCTACTATGGTACATCGTCTACTAAAAGATTAGTGATTTGTCTTCATCAAATATGGAAAGTGTTTTGAAGATCATATATGAAACTCCAAGAATCATGTTTTGAAATATTTTTTAAATGTTCATAACTTTGTGTTGGGTGTAGAGATGTTTAATTTGTTAATGAAATATGTTCGTTTTAAGGATGTTGTTATTGTTATGGTTTTAACTTATTAAAGATTTTAATTAATCCACTATTTTCACTTTAAGTCCAATCAATTGGTTGAATCAAATTTTTAATCCATTAAAAATAACATAACTATTTGTTAAATAGGATTATAAAAACGTATTTTGAAAACCTTTCTTAAAAAAGGCTTTTACATTTCCAGAAAGTGCGAAAATTGATTTTTGAAAGCACAATTTTCATTCAGTCAATAACTTGAATCTCTTAAATAAATAAGATCCACCACAATACTCCATCAACCCAAAAACCTTTAGTTTATGGTGTGTGAATCTAACTTATTATAAATGACAGGAACATATAGGTAAGTATAAACTTAGATATTCTTTTGGTGTTCTTTTATATAGGCAAGGAATGTTTAAGCTCCGTGTATTATAACTTGGAGAAGCTTGTTGAGATCTACCACTGGGTGGAGGATACGAAGTAAATGAAGATTTAGGTACCAAAGTTGGTTCATTAGAAAAATGAGGAAATTTTTACTGTTTGTCAAGATATAAAAGATGCTATTTCTGGTTCTATATGTATGCTTGCTCAATTTCAAAGATAAATTACATTTTTAAATGTATATGCATGTTAACGATTAAAGTTTTGGTGGTGAAATTTTGTATAAACAATTCAAAACTTCTAAAAAATCTGATCTATAGTGTAATAGGAAATTACAATGATTTGGGGTGAGAAATTTGAAATATATGTTCATAGAAAATAGGGGAAGCCCATTCTTAGTTTTGATCATATTATTTATTCTATTTTTATGCTTTGTTTGCTATAATGGAAATACCTACCATTGTTGGCGATGTAAAAAGCATTAGGCACTTTGGAATTTTTTCTTGCATTTGTGTAATAATACTATGGTCAACCTTTGGCTATTATTAGTTTGTTGCCTATATTATCATTAAGAAGTGAACTGTAAACCTAACTCAACCTTATAAAACAAGTTTATATACTATGAAATGTCTTTATCTTTAGTCGAAGTGAGATCTCCAACACATCCCCCTCACATCGAGACCTACCAAATTGTGCGTGAGACTAAATATTGTGGTCCGATAGTGACTCGATAGCGGGTGACTTGATAAATCCAACAAACTTTTGTTAGGATAGACTCTAAATGACTCTAATACCATATTAAGAAGTAAATTTTAAGCCTAACTCAACCATTCAAAGTCGAATCATAATTGAGCATACTTTTTTATTAAAATTTTATAAAGTTACCTAGATAAGGCTACATATGAAAAAAACTACCATATGAATCAAAAGAGGAAGGAGAGAAAAAGAGAGAAGAGACACATACACATACACATGTTGAGATACTTAAGAGGGCTAGGGAGCTTGCATATTTTCTTCTAATTGGAATCCACTCAAATGAGATCGTGAGTGAGCATATTACTACTACCATTGTAGCCCAAAGGATATTGGCTAATCATGAAGCTTACATGAAAGACAATCCTAAGAAAAAAAGTTAGAATTGATAAAATATACAATGAAGAGAAAAAATGTCTCTAGAGACTAGAGTGTATAAAATGATGTTGCACATTAGTTTGGTACTATTCTTAATGTTTGGCCTTGTAAAAAAATGCTACATAATCTTGAATCCATACCTTGTCAAGGAAAAATGTTGCAGGGTGCATGGTAGTCAAATCGCAAGTTGCATCGTAAGATCGTACATATGGTCATATTTTCATTTTGCAATCACTAGAAAACTACAATTCTAGCAGATCATGTGGGATCGATGTTGCAAATTGCCTCTCTCACAGTTCTCGCGACACCTTTCGTGGTCGTTTTCGCAGTGGCACACCTCGCAACGTTCCTCACAACCACTCGTCTACATGCAACGCTTCTTTATGTTTAAGATGGAGGCAACAGATGGGCCCAATGAAATAAAAAACCCAAATAAGGGAAACAAGACTACTGACTTACTACATAGTTAAACGAAACCACTTACTTACTGCACAATGAAATGAAACAAAACCTAATAAGTAAAACAAAACCTAACAACTTCTCCAACAGTAATTAAATTTTTTAAATCAATTAATTGTTTCCTTCCCTTTCAACTTTCTCACTATAGTGATTGGTTTCAATCAAAACTCATGACTCCTGCTTTCCCCTTCTCTAATCTATCTAATTTCATTGTACATGCACTGCATTTCAAAGTGTGATTTTTTTTCTTCCTTTGTTTTTCTCTCTGCAACTAAAGTGCAGTTTTCGTTTTTCCTCTATTTTTTTCATTGTAACCCAAACTGCAGTCCCAAATTCATCATTAAAATGACTTCTATACCCGTGATGGTGACTCCCAAAAATGCTTCAGGAAATAGAAGTGATATTGCTTGGAAGCATTGTATCTCAGTTGTTGGGGATACTAGAAAACTTCAAAGCAAATACTATCAAAATGTATTAATAGGGGTAGTTTATCGATTGAAGCATCACTTGGCTGGTACTCGAAAGGATGTTGGAGCATGCCAGGTTGCTCCTAATGAAGTTAAAAAGGAAATATGGGAAATTTTTGTTGGTTTGCAACATAAGAAATCAAGCTTTAATATGGATGATGAGGAAATGGCAAAAACTGGTGAGAAAAGAAAAAAACAGTGAGGAGGAGCCCACTCATTTGAGCAACAACCCTAGTGACATAAATATTTTTAAGAATAGACAAGCTACCATTAACATGTTTATAAAAAGGTCTGATAGAGGAGGAATGTCAAGAAATTGCCAAGTTCTTTTATAACAATGTTATACCTTTCAATGTGGCAAAGAGTGAAGAATGCATTGCTATGTTTGATTTGGTTTCAAGACATGATCTTAGATTTAAACCTCCATCCTATCATGAAATTAGAATCAAATATTTGAAGGAGGAAGTTGCAAATACATCACTTGCTCTACAATCACATAGGGATAAATGGAAGAAAATGGGATGTATGACTGATGGTTGGACTGATAAGAAAAGAAGGACAATAATAAACTTCTTGGTAAATATCCCAAAGGGGATTGTAGTTCCAAAATTCATAGATGCATCTACTATATCTAAAACAATAGATAAATTTTTTGAGATGATGGATAACATTGTTGAATAGGTGGGCGAAGACTATATCATTCAAGTTGTGACCGATAATACACAAAGCTACTGGTCAAATGTTGATGATAGAGAAAAAAAGTTGTTTTAGACACCGTGTGCTGCACATTGTGTTGAATTAATAATGTTGGAGGATTATGACAAGAAAATATCAATCCACGAGGAGACCATTCCAAAAGGTAAAAAAGTTACTACCTTTATCTATTCAAGATCTTCTTTAATATCTCTACTTCAACATTTCACAAAAGGAAAACATTTGGTAAGGCCATGTATTACTTGCTTTACTACATCTTACTTAACATTAGGGTGCCTCCATGAGAATAAATGAGGTTTAATTAGAATGTTTACTAGTGATGAATGAAAGTCTAGCAGGTTTGCTAAAACAAATGATGGAAAACAATTGAAGATGTAGTTTTAGACCAGAATTTTTGGAAGAATATCATAACATGTTTGAAGGGTGCATTACTTCTCATTGAAGTGCTTTGATTGGTTGATTCGGATCAAAAGCCATTCATGGGTTTCATTTATAAAGCAATGGACCAAGCTAAAGAGAAGATAGAAAAGGATTTCAATGGTGTCAAAAAAAAGGTTTTTTATGTATTTATTTAACGAAATAGTGATTTTGAAATTAAAAAAAAACTAACTCAATGTAATATATTTTGGTTAGCTATTTCCCTTTGTGGAACATCATTTTTTGAAAGGTGGGACAAATAACTCCATAGGCCTTTGCATGTTGCATGCTATTTTCTTAACCTTCAAATGCATTATCATTTTGGATTTAGAGCAAATTTGAAAGTGAAACAAGGTCTAATGGAATGCATAACTAGGATGGTGGAGGATAAGGATGAACAAACTCTCATTGATATTCAAATTGATGATTTCAAAAAACGAGAAAAATTTTTTGGTTGTCCCTTGGGTACTAGGTTAATCAATTTAAAGACTCTAGCAAATTGGTGGGAGTCTTATGGTGATGAATATCCAAAACGCCAAAAAATTGTCATTCATGTATTGAGCTTGACATGTAGCTCTTTTGGATGTGAGCATAACTGGAATTCCTTTGAGATGGTAAGTTAATGTTAAAATATATCTCTAGAATAAAATTAGTACTCTACTAATCCCCTAATTGCTTATAATATTTGTCTTTACATTTGTTTAGGTCCACACAAAGAGAAGAAATAGGATAAAGCAAAGCACAATAAATGATGTTGTTTTTGTTTTGGCTATTTCAAAATTAGCTAAGAAGAAGCAAACAAGAAAACCAACTCAAATTAATATTGATGATTGTTCATCTGATGACGAGTGGGTTATGGAAGATGAGCATGAGCATAATGAAACATTTGATTTGGATGAAAATTTGGTTCCAATCGAAGCATAGGATGATGAATCTTTACATAGTCATGACTTAGACATGATTGATTTAAATGATGAAGGAGATGGAAATCATGAAGATGAATAAGAATTTAACTTACAAAATTATTTGGTTTAGATAGATTATTATTTTCTCAATGTTTTGTAACTAGTAAATAGTTACTCTTATCATAGAATGAGACATTTACACTTAATTATGTACTCTTTTATATATTATGAGGTTTAATTATGAATTTTAAGTAAGATATAAATTTTTTATATTTGTGTATAGTTTTCATAAAATTTGTAGGATCTTCCTATTTTAAGATTTATAGTTGTTGGTTTTTTAGAATAAATCAAAGGAAGATATTTTATTATCTTTGCTAACAATTACATTTATAGTATTATCTTTGCTAACAATTACATTTATAGTACTTGTAGTATCTGACTCTTAAATGACTTTATGAGCAGTTACCTAAAAATATCAAATAAACAATTAAAACATAATTAAAACAGAAGAATAAAATATCACGTGCACTTATGTGCATTTATTTGCAGTTAAAAAACACAATTTCCAACATTACTCCTTGATTTTTTGAACTGCAAATTCCAATTTGTTGGCTGGAAGTGACTTGGTAAACAAATTTGCAATTTATTTTTTCTTTCATCCTCGCTTTGCTTAATCTCCATTCAACACCTTTTGATTTGACATAAGGTGCAGATTCTAAAAGACTTTTGTCAAAGCCTAAGCTGATAAGATAATCATTAATTCGGTTATACCATGTTCTGGGAACCTCTTTTAAGCCATAAATAACTTTAGACAACTTATAAACTTTGTCTTCTTTTTCTTCCACAATGAAACCTTTAGGTTGCTCAACATATATTTCTTCTTCAAGGAATCCATTTAGGAATGTTGACTTGACATCCATTTGATGTACCTTTCTATCTCGAGGTATGTCAACAAGCTCCCGAGTTTTGTTTTTTTCAATCATATACACCTCTTCCTCCATTGCTTTTTCGACTTTGGGTCATTGATAACTTCTTTGTGATCAGCAGGTTCTTTGTGATCCGTAGGTTCACATACTGCAATGTTACATCTATGATATGTGTCAGAGCGATTGCCTTTAATTGGTGGATCATCTTCCATTTCAGATTTTTGCATCTTGAGAAGCCCTTGATCAGACGACTCCTCCTGAAATAGATCTAATGATAAACTTTTGCCTCTCATTTGTACCTTGAACAAATCTTGTCCGATAGCATCCTTGATCAAACAATGGTTATCTTCAAAAAACACCTTGAAGCCTTTTTGCCGCAACTGACCAACACTTATTAAATTTTGGTCTATGTTAGGTACATATAACACATCAGTAATAATTTTAGTACCTGAATGTGTTGCTACAACAAGGGTTCTTATTCCTTTTATTGAAATGTGACCCCCATGGCCTCTCTTGACCTTTGAAAATTTTGAAGGCTTCAACTCCTTGAAAAGTTTTTTGTCATAAGTCAAGTGATTTGTGCATCCAGTATCAATTAGCCAAGATGCACTTGAAATAATGCTGGAGAAACCAATTGCAACGAAAAGTACATCCTCCTTCTCATTTGCAAATTGAGCATCTACATCTTGTTGCTCACTTTGGTTTACATCTTGTTGCTCACTTTGGTTTCTACAAATGACTGCTTCATGCCCAAGTTGATTGCACTTGTTGCACTTAGCATAAGGTCTTCTCCAACACTTAAATGGTGGATGACCTAACTTGTTGCAATGCTTACAAGGAGGGTAATTTCTCCTTTTGTTGTTATTGTGTGCAGCAACTTCTCCATTTCTTGCTGGTTTTGCTTGATTTTGCTACCTTTGTTTCTCTAGCCACCTTCATGTTTGGCTGTTAAGGCTCCTTCTATTGCTCCATCTTGTCTCATGGCTCTTCTTTGTTCTTGTGCCTGTAAAGCATTTAAGAGCTCTGCAATAGAAATTTTTGATAGGTCCTTTGTGTTCTCTAGGGTTGTTATGGTGGCTTCAAACCTCTTTGGAACTGTTACAAGCAGTTTTTCCACAATTCTTGAATCTTTTAACACAGATCCAAGCAACCTCACTTTGTTGGCAATGGTTAGAAGTCTGTCAGAGTACTCTTTTACGGATTCTGACTCATTCATTCTCTGCAGTTCAAACTCCCTGATTAGATTCAGCACTTGCATTCCACGAATCCTCTCATCACCTTCATATTCGGCCTTGAGGTAATCCCAGATTTCTTTTGCTGAATTCAAGGACATTATCCTTGTGAATACCATAGGAGATATAGCTGCAAATAGACATGTTTTTGCCTTTGATCTTTTCATCTTCTTTTCCTTCTTTGATTTTATTTATGCCACGGTAAGGTTTTTTGGAAGGGATTGAATTTCATAGTCCTCTTCTACAATTTCCCATAAATCCAATGCTTTTAGGTAGGTCTCCATACGAACAACCCACATTTGATAATCGTCTCCATCAAAGACAGGTGGTGCCATTGTTGAAAAATTGAAACCTCCTTCCATTGATGCACTATACTAACCTCACAGATCCCTCAAGAAGATAACTCTGATACCAATTGTTGGTTTTTTAGAATAAATCAGATGAAGATATTTTATTATCTTTGCTAACAATTACATTTATAGTACTTACAGTAACTAACTCTTAAATGATTTTATGAGTAGTTACCTAGAAATATTAAATCAACAATTAAAACATAATTAAAACAGAAGAATAAAATATCACGTGCACTTATGTGCATTTATTTGCAGTTAAAAAACACAATTTCCAACAATGGAATACCGATGTACTTTGTTTTCATAAAATTTGTAGGATCTTCCTATTTTAAGATTTATGGTTATGTTTTCAATCTAAGTAAGATCTAGATTTTGACCACCTTAATAAGATGTGTATGACGTAGGAGTGACCATAACTCAGAAATACCGATGTACTTTATTTTCATAAAATTTGTAGGTTTTTCCTATTTTAAGATTTATGGTTATGTTTCCAATCTAAGTAAGATCTGGATTTTGACCACCTTAATAAGGTGTGTATGATGTAGGAGTGACCATAACTCAGGAATGCCGGTGTAATTTAATGCCCGGACGTTTTGTCTTTTTTGTTTCTTTTCCCATCTGAAAGTCATCCATGGGGTTTGTTCACCAGTTTGGTTTTCTGTGGTTTTGGTGTTTTTAGTGTACCCCAATTGGAGATTCCTTACTCTGGTATTGTTCACATGTTGCTTCACTACTGATTATAATATTTACTATTTTATTAAAAGACTCTAGCGAATAGCATTTACAACCTAAACCAAAATTGAACATCATCTAAGATTTAAGGGGCAAAACTTTCACCAGATGCATGCATTACACTAAATTGATTGATTAATTAATTAATAACAATTTAAATCTTTTGTAATGGTCTAGTGAGCAAGTTGTAGGCTAGCTAAGTCCATTACCTGAATCTAACACACTTATAATATTATTTCAATTTATTATATAGAAATATTCAATTTCAAGCATGTTAGTTGTGCTATTTATACCAAAAACATTTGTTGTTGTCAGAAAAGAAAAAGGGTTGAAAGCTTGTCCAGTTGTAAAAGTGATGCGAATCAAATAAAGAAGGCTTTTAATAATGAAGGACAAGATCATTCGCCCTCACATTTAAAGTTCTTCTTATTATTCTTTGCAAAAGATGAGGCCCAAAGCCCAAGCCCAAGCCCA
>Ga0123342_1003042_pt1 | contig 27337 bp, 18 predicted proteins | sample Turbeawhitnodule_FD_89960 | JGI IMG/M metagenome (GOLD analysis project Ga0123342, IMG submission 89960) | Root nodule microbial communities of legume samples collected from Mexico - Turtle bean Mexico white nodule | ecosystem: Host-associated > Plants > Roots > Nodule | place: Mexico: Nepantla...
CATCCTATGTGCCCACACATACACAACTAGCTGACATTTTCACCAAAGCTCTCGGTGCTAAAAAGTTTGGAGCCATCTTGGTCAAGTTGGGCATTCAAGACTTACATGCTCCAACTTGAGGGGATATTACCGGACAAAATCATTATTAGACTTAAGTAGACTTAATTACAGGAATATAATCACTATTAATTAGACTTAATTAGGGACAAATTGAATAAAACAGAGAATATTCTTTCAGTGCATGAAGCAACCTTTGGTTTTGTATTTTTAAAAGATAGTTTATGTTAGCCCACTTACAGAAAAACCCTCCCAACTATTAGTGACTCAATTTGATAGAAAAAAGTGTGAATAATTTAAGAAAGTGATATTTGGCATTTGTTGTATATATTCTTTTATTCTCAACAAAAAGTTTCTCCCATTTAGCTATTATTTATATATTGAAAACTAGTGTTTAAAATCAAGCATTTTATTATAATTTATTTCATCCTTCTAACTACAATTTACATATTGAAAAACGGTATTTAAAATAAAAAATTTTAGTATAATATATCAAAGAAATCTTTATCTATTGAATTAGAGACTTACATTTCAACATATATCATATGGCTTGAATTGAACACATTTCTTTAAATAAATCGTAAATTATTTGTTAATGTATGAAGTTAATGTGTTTAACAACTATATCAACCTATAAAATTATTTCTAATTAATGAATAATAAAATAAATTTTGATATTAAATATATACTAAATTAAATTATGATGATCATTCCTTCTTTAAACTCTTAATATTTATCTTTAATTCTCAAAATTTGAAAGTTTTTTTTATTTATACACTATTTTCAAAGTTTAAGATAATATTGACTCTTTTTTATCAATTACACCATTATTTATTTATCTAAATTTTCATATATATATATATATATATATATTTATTGTTCTTGCCGGTTGACTTGATTGTCGGTTGATTCGAACGACAGTTTCTGGCCCGCCTGTCTCCGCCTGTGAATCAAACTTCGTTTGGTTGAAGAACTTCTCACCTGCAAAGACAAAAGGGCGCCTTGGCGGCCATTTGCACTCCGACGCTCAAGTCAGTACTGGGGCAAAGAAATAGTAAGTGTATAAAGTAGTTTCAGTCTTAGAAACAGTGTACTTTGCTAAGGTTCTTACCACCCTTTTATATAGGTTGTAGCTAGGGTTTACTTATGTTCTATTACCCACATCTAGGGTTCTTGGGAGAACATCCTTGTGCCGCTATTACACAATCTTAGCGTAATCTGGCACATAAGACTTCCTTTTACTGGAGTGCAACGACTAACAATATGGCGCCAAGGTACTAACTCATGCACCAATGCTGCGGGGCCATCTATTCTATGGGTGCCCTAGTATTCACGTGTCATGCATGCGGTCTTCCCTTGGAAACCCTAACCCTAACGGGCCCCGACGCCTCCAAGGAACACTTGCTTGTGTCGTTCCCGAATGTACCATACACACCCCATGCATGATCCTCTCGTGACTTAGGTCTTTCCTTATATTTGGGTGTTTAACTGGTATCTAATATGATTTATGGGGCCCACCATTACTATCAGACACCGATGTTTGATGTCTTTCTCTAGCACCGATGTCTGAGGTCTTCCTCTAGCGTCGATGACCGAGGACTGGTTGGTACACAAACCCCTTAGTCTCAAGTTGTAACTTGCTTAAGTGAAGAGACTTAAGTGATCGCTTGGGGCGACCTACGTGGCATTGGGTGACAAGACGTGAACAGTGCACCGAAGTGACGTCTTACCATATTTTTTCAATCAGCGTACATGTGGCAAGATCAACGACTAGGACTCATTGCTGCTTACGCTTCTTCATATAGGTTAGACCCCCCAAAACCCCTACGCTCCCTTCACTGTTTCATTACTTCACTTAAGCATTTCCCAAACATTTCTCATTCTCGAAGCGCTCTTTCTTCTTCCTAAAAAACCTCTACCTTTGAACCCTGATTTATTCAAAGGTATGATCTTTACTCTCTGATTGCCCTTGTTTATGATTTTGATGCTCATAAAATGCCATAAACTGTTCTGGGACTGTTTATGTTTTCTGCATTTTACGTTTTCTCTGTTCTTCGTTTTCAAGTCTTTGTTTTTCTGGGTTTCCTGAGTCGCGTCTATCTTCTTCTTCTGAGCCCTCATTTTTTCCTATTTCTCCTCTCCCTCTTTAGCTTTCTTCTCGATGGCTCGTACCAAAACCACATCGAACCCTCCTCCCTCCGTTGATTACAAAGCCCTTTATTGATGGGCTCCCGATGAACTTCTGACCAAAACTTCTCAAATGAGAACCTTTAAAGACATAGAGATGTACAAGCAAGGCGAGTCAAACGATAAGTTCCACGTCTTCGGGAAGGAACTCGACTTGTATCTAAAGGTTCTACCGTGTAGGGAAGGCGTTCCCGTGTGTACGGACGATCGTGCGGACCCCGAAGAACCCTTATTCTTCATGTACACCACCGTCTTCAAGCGGCTCAAACTCCGCCTCCCCTTTACGGGGTTCGAGCGCGCTCTCGTCACAGAGGTGAACGTTGCCCCTGCCCAGCTTCATCCCAACAGCTGGGCCTTTGTGTGAGCCTTCGCGATCCTTTGCAACCATCTTGGCCACCCGCCTTCTATGGACGTCTTCCTCTACTTCTTTGAGGCCAAGAATCCTGGAAAGAAGCTATGGATGAGCTTCAACGGAGCGGCAGGGAGAGTTCTCCTGACTCTCTTCCAACAATCTTACAAGGGCTTCAAGAAGAAGTTCTTGAAGATATGCTGTAGCATCCACGACCCTACTTTGTTGGATGGGTTTTCGCTCTACTGGGTGGAGAAACTGAGGATTAAGAAACCTAGGAGCCTCGACGACTTGGCCCCACCTAATCGTGAGGTGTGCCAACTCCTTTCGAGCTTGGGAGTGGTGTTTAACACTGCTGAACTGATCAAGCTCGAGTTCTACGCCAAGGCTCTCAAGAGCTACATTGGTACCTTTCCTATTTCTGCTTCATATTTGTTGCTAGTTGCATGTTGTGTGGGTTTAGTTTCTTATGCTTTGTTGTTCCTCATGCAAATATGGTGCTAAAATGTTAAAAAAAACACAGGTAACAATGATTGCTAAAACAGTTTTTCCATTTACTGAGAATAGTTGTGTTAATTAAAATCAGATTAAAAATTATAACAAAAATTTATTAAAAACATTTTATTATTTTTTTAATAACTAATTGTTTTCATTTAACAAAATAAATTAACTTAAAACACTCAGTTTATTTATTAATAACTAGTTTATTTATTAATAACTAGTTTATTTATAAATAACTAGTTTATTTTATTAAATAGAAAAGATAAAAAAAAATATAATATTAAAGTCTTAAGTTAAAGTATAAAAACATCTTACTTTTAAATCATTAAAAAGATTATAATATTTTCAATAAGTTGATACAACACAATCTATCTAAACACACATGCCCAACTTTACACACTTCAAAAGTTGAACTTTGAGGACAACAAATCCACCCACTTTAGTCAATGTAATTTTTTTAATATTAAATTCTATTATTATGAATAATGACCAATTAAATTCATAAGTACGTAATTTAATGAAACAAGAAAAAAATATAATTTTAAAAACCACTAAAAAAATAAGTAGTATGTATTATGTATTATACAATGTTCTGAAAATAAAATTATGAGCTCAGAAATTTTGTATAGCATATTCTCCTTTATTCTCTAACAGTTTGAAGTTAATTTTGGTTATTGGATTTATTATTTTGTTAACTTGAAAACAAAGCAAGCTGTTCGAGTCAGTCCATACCCATCACACCGTTGGATACCAAAGTCCTTACAATCAGACGGTGCTCATTGCTCCGATGCAGAACCGTTTGGGTGCAGCGTCATCTCCTTCCTGAGAACGAACCAAGCAGAGACAAACCTTCTTCCTTACACTCACTTTCTCTCTCTTCACAAAAGACAAAAAAAAAAAAAATCAAACCAAGCCCTAATCTCAGAAATTGAATTCCCTTCTTGCAAGATTCATCTCCAAATCGACACCTCCTTGAGCCCCAGATCGATTTTCTTCACACCCTAACTCTCCGCCTCCAAATTTGCGATCTTTCTGTGCCTCCGAATCATGGAGAAGGAGGAGAACGAACCGCGCATTCAGAAAAGTGGCGGCGAAATCGAAGACGCCGAACCCATCGAGCTCGTTCTCTTTCAAGTGCCCGAGTGTTACGTCTACATAGTGAGTCTTCCATTTCGTAGGTTTCTCTCAAAAGTCGATTTTGGGCAATGGGTTTTGAGAGGGGTGTGATTTCAATTTACAACTCAATGGGATGTGCAGATGATCAAGTTTCATGTTAGTGTGCTGATTACTAATTTAAATTTGTTTTGCAATCATGACGGCACTGAACGTTGTTTTTAGTTTTTTATTTAAAGTTGAATTTTCTGTTGATGGGTCGGTTGGAATTTGAAAATTTTCGTTGTGTAAAAGCTAATGACGAGTTTCTACTATGCATGCAGATACCTCCAAGAAAGAGTGCAGCTTCATATAGGTTTGTGATCAACTGATATGTGGTGCTTGTGATCTGTTTAGTTTACCTTTGGCATTATTGAAGTTTTAGATGTACTCTACCTCTGTAAAGTAGTTGTGTTATTCAGGGTGTATGGAAGGGTCTTAGATCTCTTTTAGGACGTTTGCTATGCTTTTAATTATTTTGTGTCTTTCATTACCTTTGTTTATGTTCTTTCTGAAGAAATTGGTTTTCTAATTTTGCAAGTTTAGTGAGTTTTTTTTCTGCTCTCGAGTGTGTGATTACTGGATTTTTATATTAATGAAATTCATTTCAGGGCTGATGAATGGGATGTCAACAAATGGGCATGGGAAGGAATATTGAAAGTCACTAGCAAGGGAGAAGAATGCATCATAAAACTTGAAGATAAGAGCTCGGGTAAGACCACATCAAATCTGCTTCAAAATAGATTCTACATTTTTTTCTTTATATTTTAATTTTATGATGAAATATACATAACTAGGTGAATTATATGCTCGGGCATTTTTAAGAAATGGAGAGCCGCATCCAGTGGAGCCTGTTATTGATAGCAGCAGGTGGTTTTCCCTGACTGTTGATAGTTTAAGCTGTTTGTTACCATATCTTTTTGTACTTCAGAACCACTTATACTTATATATTATGCAGATACTTTGTTCTTCGCATTGAAGAGAACATAGGTGAGTCATAATATCTCAATATTTCCGTGCTTCTTCTCTAAATCATCTTATTGGCTGTGTGCTGGGTAGCAGGGTTTGTAAGGAAAATGTATAGTATAGTATAAAGTATAATGTTACCTGTTTGATTTGAAGTAATTTGAAATGATGTGATTGTTTTTAAATTAGTTTCTACTTCTCAGAAAATAGAATACAAAATTCAGCTTGCTATGCTACCAAAGTATGTATCAGTAATTATCATCATGATCAATTATTTTGTAATTGTCAATAATTTGGCTTGTTTGTCAGAGCTTTTAGAAGCTTGCAAGCATTTTTTGTTTTGTTTTAGACTGATATAGGAAACTAGTTTTTTCTGTTTACCTTTTGGGTCTTGTGTGGATAAACTTATCTATAGGTACCGATAAGAAAATAAAATGAATTAAACTTTTTCCTATAAGTTAAATCAACTTGTGCATTTCAACGTTTATAACTTCTCTCGTTTAGCTTTTTCAAAAGCTAATTTTAACTTGTGGGAGAAGTTTAATTCATTTTATTTTCTTCTCTTCTCTTCTCTTATATTTGTTTATGGGAAAATGTATCCAAATAAGGCCTATATAATCTGTGTTTTTGCCAAAATTGTCTATAAATTCCAGTTAATGACATGACCTAGTGGTTATAATCTTGGCTCGTTGCACTAATTGTCTTAAAATATCACAAATTTTAAGAGTACGATTGGGCCATACTCGTGGTAGTCGGTAATTGATCCTTTCGTGCGAAGTGGCTCTCACTATCTTCAACAGTTTCTCATTCTCTCAGAAGCCATAGGTTATAATTTTTGGTCCATTTAACCTCATCGCCACTTCCTCTCTTGTGGTACTAAGCTTACTTCTATTTAGTATACGATTAAATTTACTTTCAAGTACTTAAGTACTGTATTACCTTTTTCTTGTTTGGACATTTCAAGTTGGAAAGACTGTTGACTTATGATCCGTCTTTAAAATTTCATGTTACAGACTAATTTTGATCTTTATTACTTGAGAATCATGCAGGTGGTCGCCTCCGACATGCTTTTATTGGCATAGGATTCCGAGAAAGAACAGAGGCTTATGACTTCCAAGCTGCCTTACATGATCATATGAAGTATCCTCCATCAAATATATTTATTAGATTTATTATTCTTATTACATATATTTCGTGATCTCATCATCTGCAAAACTTGGCAGCCTCTAAACATTTTATTTTATTCATTCTGGCTTAGAGTCCTCGTACTATTTTTTGACAAATAGAAAGTATGTCTCTTCTTAAATCTGTTCAAAGATATCTGAATAAAAAGAAAACTGCTGAGGAGATGGAACAACATTACCAGCAAACTTCCTCAGTTGATTACAGTCTGAAAGAAGGAGAGACTCTTGTACTGCAAATTAAGACCAATGTATGGAATTCTGCATTTTGCTCCTACAAACAATGATGTTTTCTTTTATCAGCACATTGTCTTTATTAATTTCTAATCTTTTGCATGCAGAAAAGTGACAGCAGTGTGAAGTCCAAGTTTTTTGAGCAGGGTCTGAACAAATCCCCAGAAGAAAGGAATGGAAGAAAAGAATCTCTACCCAGTATTAAGTTACCACCGCCTCCTTCAGCACCACTTTCACCTGTTGTCACCCCGCAGAAGTCTCCAACAGACTCACCTACAAAACTCAGCCTTGAGAAGGCTTTTAAAGCTGATCTTCTCAAAACAGTTAAAGAAGACACAGAACACGAGAATTCTCCTGAAGATCAAAGCACACAGGATGTACCAGATGATGATTTTGGCGATTTCCAAGCAGCAGGTTAAACTATCCTTCATCGTGTAGCTTGAATTGGTGATGGTTAGAAAACATGCAAAATCGTTGATTCCTTGAACATCTGCTTTATACCAAAGACTTCTAATTCAGCTTGGAGATTCAATTATGTCCTTCCAGACAGGAAGAAAGTAAATCCTATACAGCCTCCAGCAAAATATCATTAAAGAATCAACCTATATGCTTTGTAATCGGTGATTATTTTAGTTACACTGCGGGCTACTACTACTACGAGAGTTTTTCCTTCATCTTGAGTCACTTTATTTCTGTTTTGTGCTATGTTTATATCTCAGAGTTGGGATGCCTCAATAGTTATTTGATGGTAGTACATCCTAAACCGGGTTCATAGCTTTGTTGATAACATAATTGCTGTTATGATGAATGAATCAGATTGAGTGTTTATGAACATTGGTTTGTTCCTTATATGGTTAGGAAAGGATAAAGAAAAATGAAACCCAGGTAACAAAAACTATAGTGCTGTCAAGAATGTCAGAACTTGTTACAAGCCGGGGAAGTGGACACCAATATGATGTGGTTGCTGTACACTGAAGCTATATGCTTTATAGTATATAACTTGGATCCTCTCTTCTTTTCTGAATCGTTTTTCTCAAGTTTTCTTCATGTTTTCTCTTCCCTTTCCATTCTCTATTTGTTGGAAGGTTGAAGGGAATATTTGGAATGGTAGAGGTTGTTTCATTGTTTGGTTTATAAAAATAGGAATGAAGAATAATGAAAAAGATGAATTATGATTCACTCCATTCTACTACCTAACCCAAATATTTTTCTCTAAATTTTGAGAGTACTTGATGGAATAAATAAAACTATTACTTTTACATTATAAAGTAACTGTATTATCTTTATTCTAATCAATCTGTTTCATTGTTAAACAAACGAAATCAAATCTTATCCCACTATGTTATAAAAATATCCAAAAGATACACATCTTTTCAGCTGAAGAAGCTTTTCTTCTCATAAAAGAATGAGAACGAAAAAAATTGATTAAATAGAAAATAACTATTTAACGGTCCAAGTGGAACAAAGATGATAGGAGAATAAGTTTGTGTTCATTATATTTTAAATATTCTTTCAGCCAAATGACATTAATACTTCATCAAAGATATTTTCATCATTTGAAAAAATAATTAAGATATTATCCTGAAATTCGTAAACATAGAAACGTTTTTAACAAACCATAAATAACTAATTTAACAATCTTAGTTGTGAAATTTGAATAAAGTGAACTTGGAAACAAAATTTATTTCCAAATCATGCTAATTTTGAAACAATAAAACCATAACAAATGTCTGATATTTTTTTATAATCTGAAACTTAGTACATTTTATTCACAGGTCAATTCTAAAGTCATTTTGTAAATTAAAAAAAAAACTTTCCAATAAATAAATGATTTACCTTTTATATATACACCCAAATACTCTCATATAAGAAAGTAAATAAAACGACAAAGTAAAACAATAAAACAAAATAGTAGTACAAAAAGGCAACAGTTATGGTATGGCAGGTAAAAAAAATGGAAGGTGGGGTCCACACACAGATGGAGTGAAGAACAATGACCAAAAGCAAACTTCGGAATCGGAATCCACGTGTCAATCTTAAGGCTCAGTGGAGCTGACCCTATTTACCTTCTCTCTCTCTTCACATCACTCTTCTTCTTGGTTACAATTTCTCTTCAATTTTACTACTTTATCCTTCTCATCACTTCTTCAGTCAGATGCTGACACTGCTCTTCTTTCTGTGCGCGTTACGGCAAGTAAACTCTCTTCTGCTTGTACTTCTTCTTTTTTATCACCGCCACCCTTTCATTTATTTGAGTAATATTTTAAGTGGGTTATGTTTCCTGGTCACAAGTTGGGTTTTTGTTTACATATTTTGCCATATGTTGTTTCTGAGATGGTCCCTTTTTTGGTGGAGGAAAGGGTGTTCTATTTCATTTTAATCGTACCTTTGACATATTTATATTCTTTCCTTGTGTTATGGTGATTTTGATGTGCTTAACTTTTCATTCTGTTTTGTTTATGAGAAAATATTTAAAAGTAAAGGATTTTCAAACAGTGAATTACTATGTAGTATGATTTTGTAGAATTATGGACGTGTCATAATGTTTATAGGATGGTAGTTTATTTTTACAGGCAGCGGTTGAGTTTGTCACTATAAAAAGTTCAATTTTGTATCCTCTCTCATATCGGACATACAGGGACAGTTCCAGTTACTGTTCCAGCTAGTGTATTGTGATGGCTATGGGTGTAAAATGCATAACTTGGGTTGGTAACATGTTCCAGAAGTTTGAGGATATTTGTGTGGATGTGGACGACACAGTATTGGAGGTATACCTTTGTCATTATTTATTCTTAACCATGAATATGCATGTTCATAGTTTCAAACGAGGAAGTTGGAAAGATAAATTATTCCCAACTGGACATGCCGAATACCTGCTATAAAAGCCATTGAAATCTTAATATCATAATCTTAATTCTTCCACTGCTATTAGTAGACCTGAAGCTTTTCATCTTTGATTTGTATGTCCAAAGTGTTCTACCTATAGTTTTTGTTAGTTTAGTTGCCTCATATATTATGAAACTGAGAGTTCAATCATGAGAGCCATGTTATTATTAAATTTGTTTTGGTATTTATGGGAATCTGTGATATGATAACTTTTCTGAATTTCCTTTTATATATGATTTTAATTGTGTAGTGTAAGACTAGTCTGGTTGAACTGTTGTTTTCGGACTGATAGTTATTGGCCTGCAAATGACTTCTGTAACCCTGTCATCATTTTTGTTTTCCTTTGTTGGGGATAGGAAACTGTTAAGTACTTAGGGAATCAGATGCAGACTGTTGGGGAAAATGTTAAAAAGATATGTTCAGATGTTATGCAAGATTTTCTTCCTCTACCTTCATGTGATTTGGATGAAAGATCAGCCTCAGAGTTGCCTACAAATCAAAATACTGATGCTGGCTTCGCTGAGAACTTTTTTGAAGGTTCCAAGAAAATAACTATAAAAGATGGCATCAACCGAACAACTGAGGACTCAAGAATGAATGATGATGTTGATAATGGTGTAATCCATGCTGAATCCTGTGATTCTAATGCTTTGTTCATTTCAGCTTCTCACTATTCTGTCAAAGGGTACAATAAATCAAACCTCGGTGGTGATAAACAAAATAAAAACATGCCTGCATCCAAGACAGCCTGTGAAATCTCTTTATCAGAAACAGATACACGCAATACATGTGAACTCTCCTGGGTAAATAAAAATCATGCAGACACTGTTTCAAAGCCAACTTCCTCTGAATCCATTACCATTGCCTCTGTAGCTGACTGTTGCAATGAAATTGAAAATACAAGTACTAAAGAAATCCCCGGCGATCTAGAATGGGCTGAATCAGCTGAAGAGAAAGAAAAGCATAGTAATTCATATTCCTTTGGTGTCTTGTTTGTAGATCCATATGGTTAGTATTTGAGTGTCTCTTGGATGAAGTTTTATTTTTTCTTCATTGTTTCTTGTCGATAAGTTTTTGCTTCTAAGGGTGAACTGTAACAATTGTATTAGTTTTCTGGTTGGGGTCAGAACATATCAGCCTGATAATTATTCTTACCACACAATCACTGTATCTCATTCTATTAATTCAGATCATTCTGATACACTTTCTTAGTTTAGGTGCCAATTCAAATCATAATGAATTAGGCCCTCATTTTATGTATGCATACCATTTAAAAGTACTTGTTAATTATAGAAGGATGCACATCTATTTGGTTGAATTTGAAGGAGTGTATCTTGGTGCTGGCTGGTTTGGTCTGATTTTGCAAAAAGGTGCATGAAAATAAATGTTGAGGCATCCCCACAGGGTTGTATTTGTGAGGTTAGAGTGGATGTGATGAAGTTTTCTTGACATTTGTCTGTTATAGCCTATTGATTAATAAAAGATAAAATGTTTTCTGTACTAAGTGGCATCTGTTTTCAGTTATTTCATAAAATATGTAGAGAACTAACTCAAAAAATGGTTTGCTGAACATGACTATTTCATTTTGACTCCCAGATTGGAATAGTTTGTTCTATTCAAAGTCTTCATTGGCATATCTAGATTCAGAAACTCTAAAGCCTGTTTGCAGTATATTTTGTTTTCAAATATTAGACATATAAAAGAAGTCTATGTGTAATCCCTATGTTAACATTCTCAGAGCTCAGGCAGTGTATGAGATGCCAGTGGGCAGTCATTAAATTTCATGATATTTTGTAGCTAATGGTAACTGACACTTATTATTAAGAAATCACAGAAACATGGGATTTGGATGTACCAAAGATTGGTACTATTGTTGAGAAGGGCCATAAAACAAAGCAACAAGATGATGAATTGAAGCTTGTGGAAACTTGTGTTATGGTGACTAGAGATGAACTTCAATCAGTTCCCAATGCAGGGGGTAATTTAAGAACTAGCAAGGTACACATACTCCTCCCCTCTCTCCTTTCTTTGCAGCATATTAAGCTCTAACATGTTTATTCATTTTTCTCATGTTTGAAGAACAAGAAGCGACAACCCTTTTTGCTATCCAAGAAGGCTGCAAGGAGGCAAGAGTACGAGGAGCTTGCAATATTGCACGGAAACAATGAAAAGGGTGATTATGCAGAGAGTTTATGTCCAACTTTACAGGATGATCACAAGAAACTAATGCTTCCTGATATCTCTGAATCTGAGTGGGAGGTTCTCTAAATACCAGGATGATTAAGTTGTGTAGATTCATGACCACTTCTTAGTCCTTATGAAGGAGATTGAGTTGTCCTATTGCAAGTCCTACAATACCTATCATGCTACCACAACACAACTACTTTCCTATGATATCTAATGCCCCATTTCCAAAATTCCCTCCACCACCCCACTTTCCTTTTCAGCTTGAAATAAAAAATAACGAAGAAAGAAACCTTAGTTTCATCATTGAAATGAGAATCTCCACTTAGAGTAGTTAAAGTAGCTTGGACCAATTATATATGGAGCACTGAATACGGCATATTTTTTTCTCATTGACAATGTCCTCTTCTTTGATTGCTAAGTTTAGATACAAAATGTCTATATATCTTTGTAGGATTTCATGTGCTTTCTCATCAATGCTAAGTATTTCTGTTACATATTTTTTCCATTTTCCAACATGGTAGAGTGTGGTTTACAAATAACCATGCCCTTTAAGATTTAGTTAGAGATTTGTTTTTTAAACCCCTGTGAATGAAAACTAAGATTTAGAGAGAGGTTAGTGTGTTTAATGAATACCAATATGAAACATGATACAGAATTGAGTTTGTAAATTGAAAAAGTAATGAAGATTAATTTGATTGATGAAGATGTGGTGGTGTTTAACTAAGAAATAGTTGTTTTTGGCTAGCTATGGTTAAAGAATTGTGTGAGCCATGTATGATCTATCATGGGATAATTATAATGGATTATGTTGTATGTCATCTCATGTAATCTTCCTTCTCTCTTAAACCACTTCTTTATCTTTATGACTTTAAACCTAATAAGATGGAATTTTTTATATTTTATTACCTTCTCCAATTCAAAACTGTATATTTTCTATTTGTGTTATGTGTTTTTTTGTCATGATATTAATTTACTTCACAAGTTTTTTTTCAAAAAATTGGGTCAATTAAAAAGGAAAATTGTGTATCTTTTTTTTTCAAAATATGTTGAGAACTTGAAATGAAAAAAACATTGATAAAAAATAAATGTCAAGTGTGTATATATATATATATATATATATATATATTATACTTTTTAAATTAAAGTAATAAAATAGCAAGAATAAAAGAATTTAAATATTTATAATTAAAGAAGCCACAACACGTTTATCCTGATGTATAACAATAGTAATCATAAAGAATAACTGAGTAAAAACACTATTATTCCATCAAGACGAAAATAATAGTAATAATAATATTAATACTAATAATACTAATACTAAAAATAATAATACTAAAAATAATAATAACAATACTAATACTAAAAATAAAACAATAATAATAATAGTAATAGTAATAACTACAATGCTAATATTATTAATAATAATAACAATGATTTCAATAATAGTAATAATAATTATAATAATAATATTGATAATATAATATAATAATAAACTAATAATATTAGCAGTAATAGAGATGTTATCGATCATAATATATGCTATTTTATAGTTGGAGTGACAAACGGAACGAATAAGATAAATTTTGTTTTAGTCTGAATAAAAAGTTCATTAGTTTATTTAATTTTATTAAATTCTAATTAAAAATTTAATCTATTCAATACAAATTTAATTATATTTATCTGTTAATATTTTTTCCACATCTAATATATTCTTAAACAAATATTACTTTAAAAATTGAAAATAATGTTTTAAAAACTTTTTCGAAACCAAAATTTTGTAAAATAAACTTAAAAATATATTTTGAATTTTTTTAAAAGGCTAAATTATTTTTTATTCGTTTAATATTGATAGATCATCTATTACATTTTGAAAAATAAGAAATGAATAAAATCGCAATTTAATTTGACTGTTTTTTTAATTGATGAATGAGATGAATTTACATGAAAGAAAATTAAATAGATAATGAATAAATGAATTGATTGGACACTCTAATTTATATCAATAAGAGTATTCTTATAATTGTTTTTGTAAGAAATGGATTCGTATTAATCTTGATTTGTTTATTATTTGTGTGTTAGGCCTAGTAAAAGTTAAATAGTGAGAAAGTATAGTATTTTTTTATTTAATTTAATATATAATTTTAATTTTAATTTTCACCTACATGAAAATAGTATTATGTAATTTTAATTTAATATAAATATTTATAAATATTATTTATATAAAAAAAGTGTGGAAATATAAAATTATTTGTTTTTTTAATAATCATGCCACTTTTATTTGAAAGGAAACACTTAGCAGATTTTTCATGCATTACTACGTTTTTCTTCCTTCACTTCCACCAATGTTATGCAAAGATAAAACTATTCCTATTATTTTGTAAAAATCCTAAAATGAACATAAGACTCACACTACTTTTTCTTCTTCCTTTACCCAGAGACTGCACACACAGATTCCACGAACTCTATTCCTCTCTGAACCGCGACAGTGTTGCTCCATCTCTTGGTACAAGAAGGCGTTTTTGTTGGTAGTGGTTGGTGATGTCTCGATTACTTGGTGGTGGTTGGGTGGTTTCTCTTGGCGGTTCCCTGTTCGGAGAAGAAGGTAAGTAATTATTTTTGGTTTTCGAATCTATAGTTCCATTTTTTTTTTAGATTTTTGTTTCCACAGTTCATATGTCGTATTCCAGACAATGCAGTTCAATAGTTTTATAGAATAGGGAATCTGCATTTGTTTTCTCACATTCCAAAATATTGAATCCGCAAAAATCCCTAATTGAGAAATCAGTAAATCTTCTAGATTGGTGTGTTCGGTAAGATTCTGAATTGGTGAGCTCGGTAACTATGTGTTTTCAATGTATTCTAGAACTACCTCTCTAGGTTTCCTTTTTCCTTAATCACGCATATTCGCTATCTCAAAGTTATTTTACTAAGGATTAATTCCAATGGAGATAATAAATTTAATTAAGGGCAAAATTTTGTTAAACTATTTTTTATTAGTGACACTTTAAACATTAGAGTTATTAAATATTTTGTGAGAAAGAAATCCTAGTCCACGCCACTTCAACCAATGTTGGTTGTATATGCTTTAAGACGACTTCAAGCATTTCAATTAAGATAATATAATTAATATATAATCGTAATAAAAATATTAATAATAATAATAATAATAATAATAATAATAAGTGGTAAATTCATTTAACTAATAAATATTTATTTGATTAATATTTGTCATCCTAGTTTTCATTTTGTTTTCACAATCGTAGAAAATGGTATGACAAAAATAGCAGTAGTGTGATTTGAATGACATTTTTTTAAATAAGTGATTTAGTTTCTTTAGTTTTTATTATTTAAATCAAGTTTTGTACTTTATAAAATAGTAAAATTTAGTTTCACACTTTATTTGTTGTTAAATTTTTAACTGTTAGATGATTAACATTCTGGATGAGCGAATCCGTAGTAGGTTTTCAGATTTTCGAATTTTCGAATCCATAATGTGCAATGCTGTGTGGATCATGACTGTTTGTTTGTGATACTAGTCATTGATTTAGGATGGGTGAGATTGTGTGCATTGTTTGTAATTTGGTTTAACTTGAATGATGTAATTGGACAAAAATGGTGAAGACTAGGGGAGGAGGTTCACAAGGTGACCGTCTACGTCCCACAACCCATGTTAGAAGAAGAAGAAGACATGTTAATGAAGATGAAGAACATGTTGAACATGAATATGCATAACATGTTGAACTTGAAAAAGTTGAACCCCAAATGAAGGTGGAGGATGAAGGTGCACCTCAAGTAGAAGGTAAAGGTTATCCCGGAGGTCCAGTGGATGGGTCACTGTTGACAGGTTATGAAGACCATGTGACCATACAATTATTGAATGGTGTGGTAAGTAAATATGTTGTGATATGATACTTGTTCACTGTTAATTTTATATGATTTTAGTTGGTTAAATTGTATATTTTATATGATTTTGGTTGGTTAAATTAGTATCGAGGGGAGTTAAAATTGGTATCTCATGGCCGAAAAATGAATAAGATGGGTGCTCCTCCTCCTAGGATACTACCTGCAGTGGAGTTTTCAGGTTTAGTTGGGCTTGTTGGGCAAGCTATGACACGATAGAGAAAGGATTGTTGTGTGCCTTTGTAGAGAGGTGACACACAGAGACAAATTCCTTTCGTCTGGCTGTTGGTGAGTTGACCATCACATTAAATGACATGTCGAATTTGTTGCACCTCCCCGTTATCAGACAATTTTACACGTACCCGAGCTTAGATGCAGCTAGGGTGACCAATTTTCTTGTTGATTCACTTCGTGTAGACCGGAGACTAGCAGTTGCTGAAACTTGTCATTGTTGGGGTGGACATGTGCGTCTAAGCTAAATGAGGGAGGTGTACAAGGATGCATGTACCAAGAGACAGTGGACTGTGGTTGCACGAACATATTTGTTACACCTAGTAGGTTGCACCATATTTGTAGATAAGAGTGCTACGTCGGTTAATGTATCCTACTTGGGATTATTTGAGATTTGAGGCACATCGAGGGATACTCATGGGCAACAACTACTTTGACCCACATGTATGAGCATTTAAGAGATGGTTGTTATGCGAATACTAGACAATTAGCTTGTCACATTAAAGACATGACTCACCACATGGTTGCTATTGCATTATGTTGCAAGATGATAATCTTATTCATGGAATCCCAACAAAAGTATAAGTCCCCCATTGACGTCTCAAGGATCCTCTTTAAACTCTAAGGTACAAACTCAACCCTGTTACTTGTCATGTTGCCTAAGTGCATGACCTTATCTTATCCGTCCAAGCCTTGACAAACTTTTCTTTATGTGGATTTAACTAGGTACTAATTACATATTCAGTAAATATAGGCCACGGTGAACAAACAACATTAAATGCCTCCACACGATGTTCATAGGACTCTACATTTTGACAATCAACAATGGCTCCCCAAGATTCCATCACTTGATCCCATGCCTATTTTTTAGAACAATCATTTTACATTTTGCTTTAACATTTTTATCAATGTGAAAACGACATAATAAATGAACAAATTCGGGAAACACAACATTTATTGCATTCATTAGAGCAATATCTCTATCACTAACCACAATCTCTGGGTATGAATCAACTCTAAAAAACAAACCTCTCAGCTTCTTAAGGGCCCATATAAAGTTATGATGACGTTCTGATGCGAGTAACATAAATGCAACACTGAAAGTAAATCCCGTTGAGGTAACACCAACAACTTCAAACAAGGACATCCTATACCTATTAGTTTTGTACGAACTGTCCATCATCAATACAATGTTAAAGGCATTCAATAGCTTCATTGAATAAGGTTGAGTCCAAAATAAATCTTGCACAACATCCGTCCCTTCCTCAAACCTAGACCAATGAACATACATATCTCACTAAAGTAACATCATCAATTGTTGCATTTCAGTTCTATCACTTCGTTCTAATTTTCTGTAAAAATATCATGCATTGTAAACTTGCTTTATTGTGGTCACAATTTTCTCATTATGCTCTTTCATTGTTAGCAAAATATTTTTGGGTATCATTGCACTGTCTGTCATGTCCATAAGCATTGACTTCTCACTACATGTTAACCTACCAGCATATGGATGACCAACCAACGTATTTGCCAATGCATGATTATGAGACCCACAAAGTCATTTCAATATCCATCCTTCACCATTTTTTACGGATACCCTCGTAATCTAAAAGGACAGTCACATTTCCTACTTCCACTCTCAGTAACCTATAAATCCTTCTTATGTATTTACCTCTTCTATCACAACCTAATAATATAAATGTCTTCCTTCCTTGTTAGCTAGTTTAAGTATCCATTCTCAATATCACAATAACAAAACCAAAATGAAACACAACTTTTCTAACCCACATCAAGAGCTTATCCCAAGTACGAAATATCTTCAAAAGTTATTACAACAAATTATTTCATTACCAAATAACAAACAACCTAAACATACTTTACAAACTTCAACTTTACCTCATCTGTAGTAAACACATATGTACATTCATATCCCTTTGATATATTAACTATTACTCTTCTCAATATCATCATCATATATATCGTCCCACACATCAAGCCCATCGTATAATTCTTGTTCAAATTCTTCGCTATTGTTCATACTTCTACAAATTAACATTTTACCATCAAATTCAAACAAATTATATATAAAAAAACGAAACTAAATCATTGCATTCTGAATCCATCAATCTATAAGTCAAACAATTCATTCTGGATCCAACAATCCATAACTCAAAAAAATTATTCAAGATCTACCAATCCGTAATTCAAAGTATGCATTCCAGATTTAGAAATCCATACGTCAAAATAACTTCCAGACCCATCAATTCGTCACCGAAAATAGATTTATGGATTCAGCAATATGGAAATCAACAATTTATTAAAAATTTGCTTCTGGAACACCCCCTCATCCGGGAAACAAAATGACTTACTTACGGACTAGCGCATCCATAAATCACATTTTTACTTATGGATTGATCAATTCATTGCACACTCTCGGATTTCGATTTCGGGTAACCACAAAAACTCCATAACCACCTATGCTCTTAAAAAAAAATTAATTTTTACCTCTAGAAACCAAACAACACTTCGACAACGCAACCCACTTCTTCACCTTCTCCGCAGAACTAGAATGACCCTCCACCAGTTCCGCAGATGAATGAAGAGGAAGAACAGTGCCAAACCAACTCCACCACCATGCCTTTTTTTTTTTAAAAAAAGATCAAGATTAGTTTAAGAATTTTTAAAATTATGGGGTGCAGAAAGAAAAATGTAGGGATGCAAGAAGAAACCAAAAACTCTGTAGCTAGTTTGTTGTTTTTTGGATCTATGATGCATGGGCTATATTTGTACATAGGTTTGTGAGTAATTTCTTTTTGCACTGTCAATTTCTATGAGCATTTTTATGTGGGTGGTTAAAGATTGGATTGTCTCCTTTTTTTTGCAATTATTCCTTGTCGTCACTTGCTTGTCGTGAATGTGCCTTTTGTTGTTGTACAACTCTTATGTGTTGAGTCATAAATGAACTCAAGAAAATGTTTTAAATTGTACAATTCATAAGATATTTTTGAATTGTGTAATTCAATTTTCTTTTATAAACAAATGACTTTGAGATTGTATAATCAAGAAATTTTTTTTAAAAAAATATTTTTAAATTATATAATTTAAAGTCAAGTTTCTTCACAATTAGAAGTTTTATTTCATGAAAAAATAAATTTTGAATTGTACTATGTATAAGTAATTTTTCATAACAAAGTGATAATTTTCATCTGGTGTATAAAAAAATTATTGGGGTGCAAAACGAAATTTCCAGATGTTCTTTGGAAACTACAACGTGAAACTAAAATTGGCCCAAAACGCCCGTTCTATTTTTAGGCCATTGTTATTCTTTTACTGCTAATAACACCCCATCCACTTTTTATTTTGACAAAAATATTTCTCAGAAAACGCATTCCCACTGCAAAATAGAAATACATTTCTATTTTTATAATCTATTTGAAAATAAAAAATTAGGAACTAAATAAGTTTAACATAACATTATATGAGGTGCATGAATGGAACAAATACTTAACTATCACAAATACTAACAAATGAAACAAAGTTGTGTTTAATTTTTGACATTGAATTAAATTTGTAATAATTTTGTTACTGAAGTTGGTTGATAACTCTCATTAACACAAATACATTATGATATCGTAATTTAATTAGTGTTACGTATAACTCAAAAAGTTCAAAAGTATGAGTATGTTTTAAACTAGAATAAACAAATAGTACAAATATTCTCCACATTCGCTTATTAATACATCAAGAGTTGTATTTTAATCTAAATCCCAATCCTCTAAGAAACTTCGTCAATATAACTATTTTATTTTAAAATAATAGAAAATAAAATTATAATACTTAGATATCACTAAGTTTTGTCCTTAATAAATTACATTTAGTTTTCTCACACATTATGCTTTAAAGTTAACCCTCACTATTACAAAAATAAGTATCAACAACACATTTCTATGTTTATTATTCTTGATATAAAAGATGAGATCATAAACATGTAATTATTTACAAATTTATTATGTTGTGTGAAATACTCCGGTTAGAATATAGTTTTTTTAGATAGATGTTATTCTCCCTCTATAAAGGTTACTTGCGATTATCTTGTTCTGAGCCTATTACACCCAATTGATCTATCATAAGAGGACACTCACACCACTAAGAAGGATAAAAGTGAATTACACATAAATGATTAACTCAATCACATTTGATGGTCATTTATTATTTTTAATTAAAGTCATCAATTAGGTTGTCAACTTCAGTTTAAATAAAATGAAAAGAAATTGTACACAGGATTGACAACTTTGTATTTTATTTAAACTGAAGTTGTCAAGTCGGTCGGCAACTTCAATTAATTTTTTTTCTTCTATAAATAATAATTAATATTTTAAAAAAAATAAAAATATGTATATAATAATATTTTAAAAATTGTTTAAAATTACATGAATTGAATAACAAATGTTTTGAAAATTTTATTTTATAAATAATATAAAAAATTTAATTTAAGAAAATCATAAATAAAATTGAATAATTAAAAATATTTTTTTTTCAAAAAAAATAAACTTAACTTAAATCAAGTTTTGATATTAAAAATGTATATGAAATATTTTAAATAAATTGGGTTAAAAATAAGTTGTATGATAAATTAAAAATATTGACTATATTTTAAATATTGTGAAAGTTAAAAATATTTTTGTTGTTTTTAAAAAATTTAAATTATATTTGTGAATTACATTTTAGGTTGATATAATTATAAACAAATGGGGTATGGTTTATGTATAAAGTTTTAGATTGGATAATATGAATGTTAATGAAAGTATACAGATTGTATAATATATAAAAAATAAAAATATACATGGATTTATACTACAATGTATTAAAAAATAAATTAAATTATAAAATATAAGTCATTCTTTTGTTATTAAAATATTTGATAAAAACAACATTACAAAAGATTATTCTACTGTTTAAATGGACAATTTCCTTTGTTGTGTCGCGATAGTAAGAATATTTTTTTGGCTTGTTTTGAATTAGTTGATACATTTCATTATGCAGACGAGTTTTAATTGGTCGTCTCGACTCTTTGCGTCGCATGTGAGGGTCAAGTACGAAATTTGGTCTGGTATAAGTAGACCAATTATCCTAATTTCGAACGGGATGAAATTCAACTTGATATGCCTTTATAATCATGTGGAGGCTGTAAACTGGATCAACGAATGTTGTCATTTGTATTTGACAAGGGGAACAAACGACAATAACGTGATGACAAGGAAGCCAAAGAGCTTGGAAGTGGAAAAAATCACGCCACCAATAATTTAATCTATAATTGTATATGTCTAAGGTGGTCAACCATGTTGGGGGTGACTAATTCTTGGACATCAAATTTAGAATTATTTGCATTAAACCTTCCCACAAAACACATTGCCGAATCTTGTTGAATTTTTCGATTTAGGTTGTGATAACTTCTTGATAATAATGACCTGCGTAACATGATGTCTATTTTGAAGCCTCGTTCAACAAACCATGTTTTTGTTATTTTGAAAGTTGCCTTCACCAAAGCGAAAATCGGCAAGAAACGAGCTCTCTTAAGCATGAAGTTAATGCATTCCGCTAGATTTGTGGTCATATGACCATACCTCTTTCCCCCATCATATGCCTAAGTCCATTTCTCTAATGGTATGAGATCTATCTAAGAAACTGCTTGCTTGAACTTAGATCACATAACTAATAGATTTGCTTGTACAATGGACTGTTTCATCTCATAAGGTGTCATAAAGAAGTAAATAAAATTAGTTAAATGGTAAAATGTCATAATTATCTTTGAGGGAAGGTGATGTGAGTTGATTTTAGATTTAGCCATTTTTAGACGTGACACTTTACTTAGGATTGAGATTTTAGCAATTAATGGTGAGGACCTAAGGAAGATTCCCACTGGACACGAACTTAACCAAATGGTCAAGTAAGTGTGAAGGTTCACTTCACAAAGGCAAAGATGGAAAAACAAGATATGGTGAATATGGAATGCAATTACGGAAATGAATTGGGAACATGGTAAACATCAATGGTGGTCATTGCCAAACCAAATGATGATCCATACTCAATAAATGAGCCAAAACTCAAGAACACAATTTAAGGAAGCATATGAAAATCAAGAGCATAAATGGAATGGAAAATGGAAAGGAAAATGGAAGAAGAAACTTAGGGAAGGGATGGTGAGGATGATCACGCCACTTGGGGTGTGGAGGCCACCAAGATAAGTGGAAGGGCAACCACTGGAGAGCCTCACACTCTTCAAGATAAGACCATGTAAAGAGGAAACAAGCCTCACTATAAGCTCTCACAAAATGTGCAGAGTTTCTTTACTTCTCAAAATTCAACATCAAAAATACAATGAGGGAGACCTCCTATTTATAGGTGAAGGATCCTTGGAGAACAAGCATGAAAGGTAGCAATGGAAACACTAAAAAAGGGGTAGCCTTAGGGTTTGACTTAGTCAAACCCGCACCCTAGACTTGTTCTTATAGAAACTAGGTCAGAATCCCTTCCTACAGGGCTAGAAACAAACTAAAATGATACCTACACCTCCTATTATGCTAAATGCACCTTATTTTAGTCTATCTTTGCTATTTGGACCCCTAAAGAGAACCCAAATTATTTATAACATATTTGTATCTTATAAGAAGACCAAAAGGAAGAATAGTTGGTGTGTTGGTTTATGCCCAACTCCTCTGGTGACGTTGGGCCTTTTTTGTGTGCAACTAGCCCAGACGAGCCTATTAACGCCCAAGCGAGAAATCACTTATCCCAAGCCAATTAGGTTAAATAGGAGGCTTGAGGCACAACCCTAGACACACAAGATTGAGAGGAAACATCATTGAGTGAATTGTAATCCAATTGGGAGAATAGGAGGTGTTAGAAACGCTAGAGGAGGCAGCCACCAAGGATAAACATCCAGAATCTTTTTTTCTTGCTCTCTCTGTTTCTAACAGCCATCATGTGTGGCTAATTCTACCTTTTGGGATTGGGAGTAATCTGTCAAACTCTTATGTATTGAAGTAATATCTAAATATAATATTTTGTTCTTAATTGATGATTGGTATTATCATTTTTTTTAGTAATGCTTGTTCGCCATGATCTCAAAATTTAGATTTGAATGGAAAGTACTTCTAAGTTTCTGACCCAAAGATAATGATTAACATATTTGAATGCTAGGAATAGATTTAAAATGTTAATTGCTATCAACATATGATCTTACTGATAAGAATTTTTTATAATATGCGAGGAATCAATATAAATAATTTTTATAATGGCATCAATATCAATCAAAGGACACAATATTGTCATGCTAATCAAAATACAAAAGAGTGAGAAAGATGAACCCAATCCCTATTTTCCCAATTGAAGCAACAAACTCTTTGACTTGTTTTCTTTTTAATCACTGCAATCATAACAAACTCCAACAAACTTTACTATTCTATTTTTTTATTTAGTGAATCTTTTACTTAATTATTCAATTGTTCCTTGTAGGTTCGATATCCGTCCTTAGTGACAAATTATTACTTCTGACAACACAATGCACTTGTTGTAGAAAAGTCATCACTGTTTTTATAGTGTTGGGCATGGGAACGCCTAACATGCATTTCTCCACAACTTTAACCATTGAATAATCAAGAAGTTGAACAAGGCGTTGGTTTCCCACTGAGAGGTATGCTATTTTTGTATTGATTTTCGAGACAAGAAAGCAAAGTTCAAATCAAATTATCTTAGTTGTAAATTTCTTTATATTCCTTTATTTATGTTAGGTTGACTCAAAGGATGCATAGGACACAAACAGGAGGAACCATTGTTCCCCAAATTTGGGCAATGTTGGATGGCATTAAAACTAGTCAGGTTGTAAACAATATATAAAGTTACATACCATTTTAACTGAAAACTTCATATTACTAATGTTTTGAACATTTATTTACAGTTTCTCTGGACTCCATATCGAGTGGATTATGTTAGGTGATTGATCACTATTGAGGTTTCCCTAATTATATGGGTGGTAGTTCCTATCATATGTTTTGCAATGGTTGAATTTCATCAGGTTGATAGGGTTATGCGTCAGTTTGAATTTCGACAGAGTATTTCTTATGACCCATTGAACCTTGATCAACTTCACAAAGAGGATATAAAAGGACAAACTGATTGATACTGGCCACAATATCATGCCACATGTATACCTATGTGCAATGATCGTTTAATTCAGGGAAATCAGTTTAACGAAAATGGCCATTTGCATGACAAGTCAACATACATGCAATGGTACATCAACCGTACTATCCGCTACATCTCGCCTATACAATCACCGTCCAATGACGATATAAGTTCAATTACAAAATCATTTATTATTCTTCATTGAATCATCCAAAATTAACACATATTTTCAAATCAGAATGATATGGCACTGGAGACTATACACCACCTCACTATCAACATCATGTCAAGTCTTCTTCTCAAGTTGAATCGTTTCAACAAAAATATTTTCGTCTTTCAGGTGTTCACTCTACTTAATTGTTTGGATATAGGATCAACCTCACATGTCATTCCATAAACCATCTTTTAACTACTCAACATTTCCATCTCAACAATAATTTCTTGATGGTCCATCAAATCCATTTGCAACCTCTATCATGTCCCCCATCAGTCTAAAGTCCAATGTCATCCATGATGTATCATCGACCAACAATTCCTTCACAAGTGTTCAAAAATCAGAGTGAGGACAATGAAGTCAAAGATGTTGAACAAGGTGCTTTTATGTCTCCAAATCCAAGTGGAATGGATGAAGATCCTTGCTGTTGGTTGTGTGTGTGTCTAGATGTATTTGAATTTTTAAATCCACTCTCTGTGACGATCCAAGGTTTTTTTGATTCTAATCCTTTTGAAAAATATGTGTTTTCTAAAGAAAGTGAAAATTCAACCTATTGAAATGTTGATTCAACCGATTGTTTTACCCTTAGTATATTTTGAGAAGGATTTGAAAAAACTTGACTTTATTTGACTTTGTTGTCAAACCAATTCAATCGGTTGATTCGTGTTTTCAATCAATTGATTTTCTGAAAACCTTAACAAAATTCTGTTAAGTGGCTTTAATCCGTTTTAAATTATTTAAACTAATTTTGGCTCTTATATTAAATGCTTTGACCAACTAATTGGAGTTTAAGTAAGTTGTTTTACGCTACTGGTTGTTAATCAACTAAGAGAAATCATTCAAATCATTTGTTCAAGATTTCAAAGAGCTTTGGATCATTCTCAAGTGTGGAATAAGATTGTCATGTATTCACTGTGCTTTAATCTTTGATTGTACCCATGTACTCTATTCCTTTCTTTCTTGATCACTATAATTCTATGTGAATTGGTGTTGTGCAGTTTCAGAGGTTGTTTTGAAAACTGTGTGGTATTGCCAAAGGTGGTGTGTGTTTTTGAAGGGTTCAAGATCACCACTTTGGTGTGTTGTTTGTAATCAATGTTTGATTACTTAGTGAATTCTCAGTGGTTGTTGAGGATTGGATGTAGCTTTTGGTAAAGAGTGTAAATATTAGTATAAATATTATGTCTTAATCTCTCTATCCTTACTCTCTTTTGCTTTGATTTTCAACACTATTGATATAAACAACTGATTGTTTCGCAAAAACATCCGGTTGATTTTCAAATTAAAAACAATTTTCTAATTGGCTGAACTAATTTCTAATTGATTGATTCTTCATTGTATTTCAATCTACCTTCAATATTTGCGAAAATATTTCATAAACAATTCACCCCCTCTTGTTTAAGGCCTATATTTCTAACAAAAGACATTGACGATGACATTGCACCTCCGCCCCCTTCTATTGTTCCATCTGAACAACAACCACAAGGACAACCAGGAAGACAACGAAGAAGACCACAATGTGACACAACTTCTCATATATGCCAACTTTTCATTCATTTTTATTTTCTAATCATATATAAATTGTACTTATTTATCATTTTATAAATATTGTTTAAACGCTACCCCTTTTATTTATAATTATATCAACCCAAAACGCTACTTCACAAATATAATTTTAATTTTTTTAAAATAACAAAAATATTTTTAACTATAACAATATTTAAAAAGTACTAAATATTTTATATTTCTTGCACAACCTATTTTTAATCCAACTTATTTAAAATAATTCATATATATTTTTAATATATTAAAACTTGATTTAAGGTAAGTTTATTTTTTGTCACAAAATTTAGTTTTAACTTTTTTCATATTATTTATAGGGATGGCAACACAGGTTGGCCTACTCCGCATTTGGCCCACCCCGCATAGAATATGCGGGTTGAGATTACTAGCCCGCCCTGCATAAGGGTTGACCCGCAGGTCTAGGGCTAGCCCTCATAAGAAATACTTTTAAAAAGAAAAACTAATGAAAATAAAGTTTTAAATAATTTTTTTGAATAAATTTAATTCTTTTCTTTATTTAGATACATTAGATAAATGTTCTCACAATATTATTCTCACGACACATGCGTAATAAAATGTAAGTAAAAATTTTAAAATGTAAAATATGAGGCTACATGAAGAAAATAGAAGAGTGCAAAAAAAATTATAGATTTTTAAGTTATGTGAGTCATGCGAGCTAGTCCGCCCTGCCTCACACTTGGCCCGTGCGAGCTGTTGGTTATGTAGGGTGGGCCTAAGCGGGTTAGCGGTTTGGAATAGACAACTCTCCCAACGTTTCTCTCGACGAGTCGCGGGCCGACCCACACTGCCCGCCCTGCTTTGCCATCCCTAATTATTTATCTATAAAATAAAAAAATACACCATTCTTATTCAGTTTATGTAATGTTGTATATACCATTGTCAACTTTGACTAAGAAATGTCAATTTTTATAATTTTTTATGTGTTTATCTATTTGTGTAATTTTTATTATTAAATTATACCATTTGTGTGAATTTTCCCAATTAGAAAAAGATTAGCTAAACATGCTAGACTAATAACAAATGCAATTTTTGAATTTTTGTTTGTTATTCCACAACTTTACCTACAACCTTCTTTTAAGTTTATTGGGTTGGAAGCCAATTTAAAGTACATAAAGTAACTTCTCCTCAAACATGGTGTATATTAATACCTTAGAAATAACAACAATAAATAATGTCTAAACATTGTTGTTTTGCATTTAAGTACATATTCATTATTCATTTTCTTATTTAAATTACACTAATATCTAAGGTATAATTAACATATGAAAATTCACTATTTTAGAATTTTGAATGAATTATGTTAGGAACAGAGGGACAAATTGTTGAACCAAGTGATGTTCAAGCTTTGAAGAATCCAAACCCTTTGAAGGATGTTGAAGCCTTGGTTGTGTTTGCTGTTGTTGTGCTGGTTTAGTATAGTTCTGGGGTAGTTTGAGTGTTGTAATCCACCCCTTGATCGAATCTAAAGCATAGGCATTCTCAATCTTTGTGAAAGTAAAATGTTTTCAAACTAAGTTAAAACAA
>Ga0123342_1003043_pt1 | contig 27324 bp, 8 predicted proteins | sample Turbeawhitnodule_FD_89960 | JGI IMG/M metagenome (GOLD analysis project Ga0123342, IMG submission 89960) | Root nodule microbial communities of legume samples collected from Mexico - Turtle bean Mexico white nodule | ecosystem: Host-associated > Plants > Roots > Nodule | place: Mexico: Nepantla...
AATATAATTTTATAAAATAAAAAATAAATATTTTTTTATAAATTTTTTTTTTATTTTTTTATAAAAAAAAAAAAAAAAAAAAAAAATAAATAAATTTTAAAAAAAAAAAAAAAAAAAATTAAAAATAAATTAATTTTAATTAAAAAAAAAAAAAAAAAAAAATTCTTGAAAAGATGATAAATAATTTATTTTATGAAATTAATTTTAATTTGTGAATTTTTTCTTAAAAATTTATTAAAAATCTTAGTCAATCAGATTATAGAGAGGGGGTGGGTTTGTGAAGTTTTTCAGTCAGCTGTGATGAGAAGTTGAGATGAGATGTTGTGATGAGATTAGATGAGATGAGATGAGATGTTGTGAGTGTAGGTGCGCTCCGCATGAGACAAATACGTTGACACTGTTGACTTGTTCTTATTACACCACGTTGAGCCACCTGGCACATTATCATAGTTGTGGGTCCCACTTTTCAATTCTTAAGGTCATTGTGCTCATCAAATAAATCATCCCACTACTTAATTACAACTTGAGTTTGTTATTAGCGGAAGAGGACTCATAATTTCACAACACTTTAAACTCATCTTAATAATTAAATTCGATTATTATACTAATTAAATGAGTAAATTTTAATTTATTTATATTTAAAAGATTATATTGTTTTCAATCCAACTCAAGTCAACTTAAACCAATAGAATCTAGTTCAACCAAATACTTGAATTCATTTTGACACTTCTAATGGTAAATGAGTACCAACTTCATAGCAAAAATCTCATACAAATCAAACCTTTATATTGGTTTATCATCAAACTAAAAGGAATATTTGCAGTAATTAGAAAACACTTAACTTATAGGACATTAACAAAGTTTTAAGAAGACCGTTCGATTTACTTCTCTCTTTATAAAAAAAAATTCAATAATTGGGGTTTATAGTTTTATTTTTTTGTTAATCACAATTCAGATTATATCTATCATTGTTTCAGATTATATCTTTTAGATTTTAGAAAAATGATTTCTTTTCAAAAGGTAATTGTAAAAGGATTCTTCAATATTTTAATTTTTTCATGTTCTTGTATAAGGGTTGGGGCCTAGAGAGCTGTTAAGAGGATTTCTCTTCCTTCTTTATATCGGTCGGTTGTATTTTTCCTTCGTAGTCTTGGTTCTCGGTCTTCTTGTAAGCATCGAACGGGATACCTGCAGAAGGCACTTCGACGCTAAAGTCAATCAAAGTGTTCAACACTCGGTTGTCAGAGTTTGGTAGATAATGACGTACCTATTTCTTGAAATGTGCGTTATTTATATTATCTATGGTGGACTTTCCTTATTGGATCAGTGGATCAGGTTAAGGGGTTGGACTGAGTTTAAGACTAAATTATCTAGCTCCTAATTAAGAATTAGCTTTGTTAACTTTGATCGAACGTAATTTGTCTTAAACTATCAGTCAAATCGATAGACGTGTGTTTCGACTACATACGATTGACCAAACGTTGAGATCCGATACGTAATATTGATTTTGCGGCCTCACTGTTACATTTCAAACATTTCAAAAGGAGTTAATAAATGTTTGGGTTTAGTCAAGAATTGTATTAGTTGTAATATGTTGAATACAACGGAGATCGGAATAATTTTTTTTTTTTGTCTCATGTTACTCTACCTTTTAATTCTTTTTTTATGCTTACTTTTTTGAATCCTATATATTTATTGATTCGTATACGCAAGATTAGATTTGCGTTAACTAAACTTCTAACGTGACAAAAAATTAACTTAATTGTGAAAGGTTTTTTAAGAAAAGCTTGAGGTATTCTAATTTTTTTTTATTAACACATTTTGAGATTACCCTTCAAAATGGAAAGCTTACTTTAGAGAATAATAGTAAATGTTATTATATAATAAATATAATAAAAAATATTTTAAAAAAAGGTCTCACATTCTCCAATATTAATTCCATTTAATATTCATGATTTATATTAATTAATGTTATACAAAACTATGAAGACATGTATTTTAATCCTTAGAAACAACACGAGTTCTTCTCTCAAGATACATCAATGAGTTGAATCAATTTTATATAATGAAAAATCTGAGAAGTCAAGAGTATAATTGGATTCCAAAGGGATTCCCTACTAATTTCAAGAGACAGAAGGGATTTCGATTGCTATTCTTTGAGAATGGCATCTGCAATTCAGGAAAGATAAGGTTTAAGCATTCGCCATAGAGGCAAAGAGCGAGTAGAAAATAAGAGATTACACGCCACGTACATAAGATTAGGATTTCCTAATTAACCATGGTACCCTTGGATGGCACTTTTAGGTAGCACTACAACTTCACCATCCAAAATGTTCAAGAACAATTATCATCAGTTTGGAAAATATATAGATGAAATTCAAGAGTTACCTGAGATATATATTTTGTAAATACAACAATAGATTGGAATGTAGAAAGTCAAGTATTCTTGATGTTTGTAAGTACTATTGATTTCAATTCTTGAAGGATGTGAAGTAGAATAAGGTCCCAATTGAAGGGGGTAAATATAGCCTAGGTAAATATAAATTGGGATGGTCAATTACTCCACATTCTTCAAAGGAGTGCATTTCAACATTCAAAGATCACCATGGATAATGGGATTCTTGTGCATTCTACCAATAACTACCACAAAATCAATAAACCAAACTGCAGATAGTATGCATATATGTAACTAAGCTGACTTAAAAGAGACAGCCAAAAAACTGGAATGTATATCACAAAGCAATATTAAGAAGTTAAGGCTTTTCCACGTTTTTCTGATCAACCTCTGCTATGTATTTCGCCACATCAGCACAGCAAGCAAGCTTATCTGCCTTCTCATCAGGAATTTCAATAGAAAATTCTTCTTCAAGGGCCATAACGAGTTCCACTCGGTCCAAACTGTCCATGTTCAAGTCCTTTTGAAAATCAGCTGTTTCAGTAACCTACAAAATGGTCGAGTAGAATTCTAGAAGTAATAACAAGCTTCCCAAAATGTTATCCTTCAGCATAAAAAATGATTCAGCAATATTTTGAAGTTTTCACATATGAATAGTAAAAACAGAAAAATGGATTATCCAGCTCTAAATATAGCTATATCAAATGATAATTCTCTTTCGACCATTAATTTTATACCTTTGAGGCATTGATTTTATCAAACTTCTTGGCCAGTGCAATTACTCGGTCCAGTATTTGATCAGAACTGGCAGCTGTCGCAGAGCACCAATATCTCAATTGCATATTCGCACCTTCATCCCTCGCCAAAAGCCATCTTTCAGCTGACCTCCTCAAATTCACTTGATTCAAGATAGATTTCCTTATGCTTTGCATATTCAAACCAGCAAATGATCCAAGCAGTGCAAGCACTCTTCAAAATTATCCAAGATTATTAGTTTCAGAACATAGAAGTGTCATTAAAGAGTGAAACTATTAAAGTGAGGATAATAAAGGACTTTTTTCTCCATCCTCTCATTCAAAACACTGCTAATACTTCCACACAAATAGTATAAGCAAAAAACAGATGCAATCTTGACTGTGTCTTTGGAGTTGTTTTGCAATCAAGAAAATTACGAAAGTTAAAGATCAATTCTAATTAAAGAACAACATACAAGGAGTCTAAGATATTGCATATAGGTTTTTTCCCAAAAATAATTAGTTGAAGCTAAAAAAACTCTGAAGTCTATAACACTACAAGCACTGCATAAACCCATCAAAATCAGCCAAAAACGCAAATACATGGAAAAATAAAGGGACCTAAGCCATAGTCTATGAGCAGCAAGGATCCTAGAAGCTATATATATGACTGGACATGATGTAAGACTTGAAAGGACTCAACTCTGAGATGCCAACACCATTAGCCAGGTCTTTTGTCAAACAAAATATCACCCTCTGGTAAGAACCAATAAAAGAATTAGACAAGGAAAGGTGCTTGTCTTGTCCCTCTTTCCTTGGCACCAGGAACTGTATGCATTACATTCCGTCAGGGTCAAGGAAGATGGGAAATTCCAAGAAACACCAAGGGTCACCACAAAGGTAACATTGCAAACAGCATGTCACAGTTCAACAACAACTCGTTTCTATTAAACTGTCTTGAAAGGGATAGATTATAAACAACTTTGCACATGCACCTGAAATGTTATATCATGTTTCCATATAATATAACAAACTTAGAGTGGCTAAACCTACTCACAGCATAGCATTCATCAAATAGCAACCAAATGAAAGAGTATGAGTGGAAATGAGATTGGAAGTGAGAAAAATGTAGAAAGAGGAAGATAGGGAAGTGGGCACTCACGAGATTCGGCGCAGTGGCAGTGATTTTGTCAGATATGCTGACAAATGAGTGGCCTGGTAGGTGTTTGATATAATGCCACTCTCTTATTTCACAAGCTCACTCTTGCACGCTCCTACTAGCCTCCTCTCACTTTCGACCCTTCTCTACACAGTTGAGAACCCCACCTATAGCAGCTCTGTTTTATTTAATTTTAACAAAATTTATTACTTTAACTTTATTTTCTTTATTGAGTAATAATGTATTTTCCCATAACATAAAATAGTCCAGTTGAGACACGCACTCAATTTAATAACAAAAATTATAATCAATTTTTAATAAAAACATAATGCAAAGTTTCCATTAATTAAATGAACATTTGCATTTGTTTCGTTTTTATTAAAAAATATTTTTTTAAACATTTTATTATATTATAAGTGTAGACTATGTTAAATTTATAAATAATAAGTTAAATAGATAAAAGTGTCTGTTTATCTATAACGTCAGAAACTTATATTTTGTGTTGTTAAAGCCAAACCAACTATCCATAACAAGGGTGTGTTGGTTCAAATAAAAAATGTAAGGAAATTTTGGAGTTTTTTTTAAAAAGAATTTGAAACTTTAGAAAATTATAATTATTTTTTTATATGACAGATATTCAGATTTGAAAAAAGATTGTGTGAAACATATTTTTTTCCAACTTTTACTAGATTAAATTCAATATAGATATGCTAAAATTTGAGGAAAATTTCAAAATACACTTTTAAGCCTTAAAAATATGTTTGATACTCATTTCTATCATTTGAAATATTTTGTGAAAATCTTAATATAAACTTAACTTTATTTTCAGTGTTTACAAGCTATATAGATAAGATATAAGTAGAAATTGTGTGTTTAAGTAGTTGTGAAGGTTAGAATAAGTGCAACTTGATCTTGAAAGATTGTTTGTTTCTCTTCAATTTTCTCTCTGAGAACAATTCTTTTGGATTGAAGAAGAGATTTAGGGGAAGGTGAGGGACTGAATTTGTGAAGATTAGAAAGAATGTATAAGAATATGTATAAAAAATAATAAAAATAATATTTATTATATATATTTGTTATTTTATACAACTATATATGTATTGTTGATATTATAATGTTATTTCATTATTTTCATTATTTATAATTATACGTTGTTATTAATATTATAATTAAATATTTTTGAAATTGTTAAATAAATTTATGTAATATTTAATTTTGTATATTGTATATTATAATAAAATGCATGTGCAAAAATATTTGGGTAAAATGCAATTCTACATGAAATCATCACAAATATTTTTATTAATATGAAAATTGAAAAAACACTCTACCGTCTTTCGTATCAACTTCTTCACTCTCAAAATTATTGAAATAAACACAATAATCACTCCTTCCCTCCTCCCTCATTGTACCGGAAAACAAACAAACATTAATATTTTTTTTCTTTGTTGTCCTTTCCAAGTTAACTATAATATCTACTAGTATAACTCTAATTTCAACCTTTAATTTTTTATAAAAAAGATTTCTAACATGATGTCTATGAGCAATAAAGAAATACAAGATTAAGACTTGTGAAACACTTCACACACTTCACACATTGTTACCAAAATGGATATAAAAATAATCTTTACTTAATAATATTACATTTTGTGATCCTTCATATAAGGAATTGAAATGATATCTTTACTATTTAAAGGAAGATGTTAGGTACAAAACTTCAATCTCACCAAATTATTTTCTAATATAGTGGAAACTAAAAATTATGATCAAAGTAGCAAAATAAAGTTTTTAGAACATCAATTTTTTAGTATTTGTCCTTAAATAATTAACTCTTAAAACTTTTAAAATAAGTGAGATAGATAGAGAAAACTCCACCATATTGGTATCACACTTATTTAATCTCAAACTCGTGTTTCATTTGATAAAAATACATAAATTTGGTGATAATAAGGTGATATGTAGTTCATGCCACAAAATTTGGAAGACTTTGAGGAATGACAATTATTTTTTTTTAGTAGAATTGAGTAAGATTAACATTGAGAGTTGTTAACATTTGACATTTATATATCTTTTCAAGTATACACCTATGCAACTAGTAAAAGAATAACAAAGAACACATCTTATTTGAATGAAATGTTATATCTAAAATTTTCGAATGTACATTTTCACTTTCTCTTTATAAGGTGTTAATTTTAAGACACTCTTAATAATAAAGAATTGACAACTCAATAAAATTTTTCTAAGATCCACAAATTTTTTTTCATTTAAACAATTATATATTTTCTTAAAATCATTTCTCTTAAATAATAACACATAAAATTATTACTGCATGAACTTGAACAAAAAAAAATTATAAAATACTTTGATAAGGTGACATTAAGTTATATCTCATTTATTTAAAAGTCTTTTACAAGTTTTGACATCTCAATTCAAATAAATAATTTACAAAATTAATTAGTTTTTTTTTTATCTTTTAAATCCCATACTTCTCTTATGTTCTCATGATAAATCAAATCACTTAAAAAATTTAAAATAACTTTTCTTCCACTTAAAAAATCACCTTATTTTTTCTCAATTTCATTCATCTTCATTATTCTCTTACTTATTTACATTCTCTGTTCCTTTTCTTATAGAAGGTAACAAAAATGATTCAAAATTTTAAAAGGAGACCTAAGATATTTAACAATAATTTTTTTTCCCTTAAAACCTTTAAATTCATGTGCCAACCACAACCTATATTAGTAAGTCATAACCCATCCAACCGAACGGGCCAATTGTTAAGAAGTGATCCATTTGAATACTGCACTCAGTTTCTTTCAGCTTGGGCTTTTTGAGCCCGAAACTCGGCAGTGAGGAGTCTTCACGTCCTGCCATGCCGTCGGAGGGAAGACGCCAAACACAACACAAAGTCACAACAGAACATAATATAAGCTCCTTATGATGACGTGACCACCATCCCCAAAACCCAACACAACAGAACACAACACTCCTAACCTTACCATACCATACCCTACCCCACTCCCTCACTCCCCACCTTCAACTCCTTTCTCTTTCTTCTTTCCACCCATCTCCCATTTCTTTTTTACTATCATACAATTATTGTTTTACCCCACTCCCTTCCCTTTCTCTTTTTTCCTTTTTCCCTTTTTTTTCCCTTTCTCTTCTTACTCCCTCCCTCTCTCTCCCTCCACAACTACCATGGGCAATGTGAATGGGAGAGACGATGTCAACGGTACTCCCTCTGAGACCGAAGGAGAAGAAGAAGACGACGAACCTGCTGCTGCTGCTACTACTCACGGTGTCGTCGATTGCATGTCCGCCAACCCTGGCTATCGTGCGCCTTCCGATATGATGGGTCATTCTCCTCCTGCTAGCCCTAGAGCCACCCAATCTCCCTTCATGTTCACCCCACAAGTAACTCCTTTCCTTTTCCCGCCCTTTACACTTCATCGCTAAATATGGGTTTTTTTGTTATCTTTTGTTTTCGTCCAGATTGTTAAAAAAAAGTTTTTTTTTTTCTTTATTCTCCCCCTAACCTCCCTTCTCATGGCTTAATCAGTTGCCAAAGTCTAATGTTTTGATTTAATGTTGGTACATGTTTATGGGTTCGGCGTGTAGAAGCCATGAGGTCAGAGTGCACCCGTTTTGGAGAGTGAATCATGTAACTTTTTTTAGCTTTTTGAGATTGTAAAAGACCTCCTGGTTTAGACTAGTTGTTTAATTGGCAAGTTCATGTGGTGGATTATTGAGTTTCGAAGCTGTTCAACTCCTTTCCCTTCTATTGCTCATTCACTACTTTGGAGTTGCATTCTTTCGCCCTGTGGTTTTGGTTGTTAGATCAATTAGCATGTGTGGGGAACCTAATTCAGTGTTGCTGTGACTGGGAAGCAATTTGGTTAATGTATTGGGATCGCATTAAAGGACTATATTCGCATCTTCTGAATTTTTTGTCCAGTTCAGGAATCAAGTACCCTACCCCTTACTCTCTCCTAGTAGGTTGATCGTGGACATGGGAGGCTATGTGATGTTTTCTTGTCAATCATATAAGATGTGTTATTTGGTCTCTGTAAAGTTTGGTTCTGAATTTTCGTTTGCTTTGAATATACTTGCTTGGCTGTTGTCTGTGTTTAGGTATGGCTTTGGAATTCTGTTTTTGGCTGTTGTTAACCCTCCTCTTTCTCTGTTTTTAGGTTCCGGTGGTTCCACTACAAAGACCTGATGAGATGCATACTCCAAGCCCTTCCTGGATGCAGACTACGTCAGGGTATGAGGATATGTACAGTGAATTAGGAATTCCAACGATGATTACTTGGAGTTATGATGGGAAAGAAGTGGCTGTGGAGGGATCATGGGATAATTGGAAAACAAGGTTTGGAATGTGTTTGATAATGCTTTTCTTTGTTTTTTGTTGTCATTTTCTGTTGATATGTCTTTCTTTCTTTCGTCACCTTGTTTCGTTTTTATTGTTTCATTTACAAATTCTTGAAAGCTGGAACCAAAGAAAAACAAGGTGGCGACTTTGAATTGTTAGTGAAGACATATTAACTGAAGATGAAATCATAAAACAGAAGAAAAGAATACTTAATGCCCTTTTCATCTATCTTGGAAGTCTGTTATAGCTGTTGCTTAGAGGCTAATTTCGTGGTTGATCAGAATGTCCTTACAGAGATCAGGGAAGGATTTCACAATAATGAAAGTGTTGCCCTCTGGTGTATACCAATTTAGATTTGTTGTGGATGGCCAGTGGAGGTATGCACCTGACTTGCCTTGGGCTCAAGATGATGCGGGTAATGCTTACAACATTTTGGACTTGCAGGTACTCTTATGTTAATAGACTTGTGATCAAAATTGACATATGATGGTTATTTTGTGCAAACTTATCTAATTGATTAGGAACCCTGTTTGCGGGGAAATATTTCCCTTATCTTTCTCAAGTTATCAAATTCTGATTCTCAAGTTATCGAATTCTTATTTTTCTTTTGAACTTTGAAATTCGTTTTTAGTGTAGCTCGCATTAGTTTTGTCCTTAGAATGTATTTCCCTGTCGTTCTTGGGTTAGATTATATTCTCTTCTTGCAAGAACTTTGTTTTCAATGTATATGATCCTGAACTCATTTCTATTTCACTTCGTGGCTACCTAAGTTTGCAAGTCTCATTTGTTTTTTAGATAACCATCCTTAATATCCATGGAATGAATTTTTATAGCAGTTTAGATATCAGTTTATCCATTTCTTTTAGAGTCATTTTATTTTCTTTTAACTTTATACATGCAACTTTTTCTCATGTCACTCTAGTAAAACTTAGTTGGTGATGATAGAAGTTGCAATTCCTAACCAGGGGATGGGAGGATGATGATAAAATTGGTTTCATGAATATCTTATACTACTAAAAGTAATGTCTGCACTATGTTTTACTGACATCTATATTGTGAGACTAACAATTTTGTATATTACATAAAGGATTATGTTCCTGAGGACATCGGAAGCATTTCTAGTTTTGAACCTCCTAAATCCCCAGACTCTAGTTATAACAACCAACAACTTAGTTCCGAAGATTATGCAAAGGAGCCACCATTGGTTCCTCCATATTTGCAAATGACGCTTCTTAATATTCCGTCAACAAATATGGAAATCCAACCTCTTACAGCTAGACCTCAGCATGTAGTGCTCAATCATCTTTACATGCAGAAAGGGAAGGGTAGCCCTTCAGTGGTCGCACTTGGTACAACTCATCGGTTTCTAGCCAAATATGTGACTGTGGTGCTGTACAAGTCTTTGCAGAGGTAAACATAAATTACATGGACTGTGTAGTCTTTTAAATCCTTTTAGCTAATATAGCTTCGACCAGTACGGCTATAAGTGAGAAATTCTAAGCTCCATAAGCATCATTACATGAAAGTGAACATTGTGGTACATATAATGTCAATTGCTTGATGGCTATTCATCATGCAATTCAGTTTTCATTCTTACATCATTTGATGGCTATTCTGTAGGAACTTTTTTCTGGTACGTTTCTTTTTGGTACATATTATCTAGGAATTTTGATTAATCACTAAAATAAAAGGGGAAAGAAAAAAAAGGTATTTTCATGGTATTTGTTGGGTTAATCTCGTTTACTGTTCATATTCACCTACCTCTTTCTGTCATTCACAAATGTGTATGTATGTCTGTGAATTATGCATGTTTAATTTTTATGATAAAGTTTCATATTTATAATAAATTACTGAAAGGCATATGGCAAGGCATACACCTGAAATATCTAGATCCCATTATTTTTCAGAAATCTTGATGTTATGGGTTTTAGAACAGGTTTTAGTTGTGCTTCAATTTCATGAATTATACAAAAATATGTTGCTTCTGGAGTTTTCAAAAAAATCAATGGAGTCCGTGGTGACTTAAATTGTAGTTTTCAGATTAAATCGTCTCCTACACAGAGATAAAGGCATGTTTGCTTAAGCTTTTTTCATCAAACATATCATTTTCTAAAGAATAATAATTGTTTCTATTACAACTTCTCAAAATAGTCAGAATCATAAAATAGTCAGATATTTTCAAAATCATCAGAAGATTAAAATATAATTAGAGACATTGATTATGGGTAGAAGTTATTTGAAACTGTTATCATAAATCAAGTTCACTTTATAAAACGTGATTTGTTACTGGAAACAAATTTGAATCAACTTCTGTTTTCTCTTTAATTTTTTTTTTAAAATATTACTTAATGTTTAAAAAAAAAATTCTGTAAATTGAATCACGTAGTGGGAGCATTGTCATTTTCCTGGAGCAGAAAATCTCCCGCGGTGCACTATTTGACTCTGCTATAGCCGCTGTTTGATCTAATGAGTTATGCAAGTTGAGTTGTATCCCCATTAAAACGATGGATTAATTTACACAATTATAAGACTCACCAAAAAAACAAAAATAGAAAACCTTGCAAGTCTATGTCATGGCATTTCTGTTTTTACTTTGCTTTTGCCAACTCAAAAAGCAGTTAACCCCACCTTTTACAAGAATAAAGTGCCCCTGATTCGCCTTTTTTAATTCCATGCATCTATTTTGATATCACCTTCGCTATCTTAAACGTCCCATTACTCCAGAGATTCGTAGATTGCATTGCATGCATCATATTCCTTTTGGAATTAGGTTCCCCGGCACTACTTTGCATCATCCTCTTTCTGCAAAACTCATGACATTGCAACTAACACATCCTTTTTGGTTTATATTCAAATCAATAACACTGTGCCTTGCTGTTACTTTATATAGAAAACACTAGATAAAAAGCATGTGTAATAAATAATATTTGAAAACATAAAAAATATTTTTATAATTATTTTATTAAGCATGTAAGAAGATTAGTAAAAAATGTTGTTGGAGGACTTAGAATACGTTAACATCACGAGCTCTGCTACTCGCAAGGCGTCATAATTAGAAGTTATATTTTGTTCCATTAGTAGTTAACTGACTGCATTTCTCTTATGGGGCTTCTAACAGTGCTTAAAAAGGAAAGACCATATAATACTGTTCCTACTTTTTTTTAATCTTTTGGTCAATAATTGGACCCTACCCAACTCAGCAGCTGTCCGTATAAAGGACAACCCTCAACCTTATAGTTCCTTGAACAGTAGGGCAAGAAACTAAGCTTAGTCACTTTTATTTGAAATTAAGCTTAGTCACTTTTGATAAAATCTTTTCTTTTAATCATACTGTTTTTATTGATAACACTCCTTATAGGATCTTGTTTAAAGAATCTGAGTTAAATTTCCTTGAATCGATATAATGTTATTAGTCTATGGGCTATCTGGGTTTTGTTTCAACCAATAAATTTGATATTTTGTAAAAAAAAGAGAAGCTTGTGAATTCTGTTCTTTGGAAGTAATACTTCAGTGAAGTTCTGCTTGAAGTGGCTTGGCATTTGGGTAGCAAGTTTTATCATAACATGAGTTGAAATTATTAATGAATATCATCATTATAGGTACACATAATTGCAGATGTAGGCCAAAATTCAGTACACACTGCATAAATTCTGGCCAACCTTTAGGAAGGAAATATGTAGAAAGCTCATAAACACAGAGGCATCTAGCTTCTTTGTATAGAAAATGCCAACTCTGAGGGATGCAGTTGAAATCATATACAAAGCCTCAAAATATTCATCACTACTATGCATCTTATTCCACGCTCCAACAACAGGCACAGCCCAAGAAGTTGCTTCCCTTGATGATCAGCTATTAAAACATCAAGTTAATTAGTACATAATAAGACTGATCTACATTACAGTGCATGCATTTGGGTTTTCATCGCTGAAAATCTGAGAATCATAAGGGTAGTCAAAGTAGTCAACGTATGATCTCGATGGCAAGTATTCGTTTCGCTTGATCTCAGCTTTGTTATCATCCTCTTCTTCACCATCATCTCCCTTGCTTTCTTCTCCTTCTTTCTCTTCCTCTTTCTTCTCCTCTTCTTCCTTCTTTTCCTTTTCCTCCTCTTTCACAACAGAAGCTTGCTTTTTGGTTCTCTTGTACACACAATCAACAAGCTTTGCTGGGTCAATCACACCTTTTACTATCACTAGATCATTTCCCAAGCTTGTCTCCACTGACTCTACTCCTGTATTAATCAATACGTGTTAGCATGTCATAGATTGCTCTCAAATCATTGAATTTTTTATTAGAGTCTACAGTTCAGAGATTAATTAAATTAAAAGCACGAGTTAAATGCCAACGTCTGTTTTTAATTTATATTACCAGTTAAAGTAATACCCTACATAAAAAAAGTTGAAACCATGAATTGACGATATTAAATATTCATCTTTCAACATCATGTAACACCCCCTTCTACCCCACATTCCCATAAATCAGCATTGAAATGCAAAATTTTACGCAGTTAAGATACATGTATGGTATTTTTCACACACAAAAATAGGCATATATGGCATTGGCAGTGAGATTAATATATAATCCTCGAGATCAACATCACAACTCTTACGGTCAAAAGGCTACATGAAGAACCTTGAAATCAAGCACACTTTTGAAAGCAACGGGATCAGCGCCAAGGGTTATGCTTCTTAATAACCTAGCTTTAAATACAGAGACAGTGACAGTTTTTTTAGTACACTCTCTATTATTGTTGTCTTGTTGAGAGAAATTCGTTTGAGTTTACTGAAAAGTCCAAAACACACTTTGATCTTTTTGGTGAGATCCGCATGAAATTTATCCAACACTTAGTGTACCAAAAAGTGTGTTCGGAATACGCCTATATCAGAAAGTTTTGCATTTGAAATTTATTCACATGTCGTTTGATTAAGATTTTATATAAAAAATAATCAAGTTCTTTTTTTGTATTATATATATATGTATATATATATATATATATATATATATATATATTATCAGTAAATAATGAATTGAATAGAAAACGTTATAAAGAAGTGCATGTTCGTCATTATGAAATCAATATAAATTTGAAAATAAGGAGTGAGTAAATTCAAAGAAAAAAGAATTCTCTTTAAATATGTAGGTTCCAAGATAGCGAGTGCACAAGGGAAGGGGAGACAGTTCGCACGAGCAATCAATAATTCATTGCAGAAGATAGAGAGAGATAAAAAATAAAGTTTTTTTTTTTATGTATAGAGAGATCATGAAATACCAAGAAAAGGAGAGAACGTGAATCTATGTACCTTTAATCTTGCGGATTCCCTTTTGTATAACTTGAGCACATGCTTCACAATGCATTCGAACTTTGAGAACTACTGTTACCACAGGAGGTGGCTGACAAACAATTGAGACAACAATGAGACATGTTACATTGATTAAACCCTACATACAAATATTTATTAGTTTTGCCGAAACTAACGTATGAGCAGTGTCAGTTTGAAATATACATACAAAAAATATTCAACTACTGTGAAGATGTTTGATTATATCCCTAATTGATTTAGATGTTCAACGTGTTAGTTGTGGCAATTAAGTTACTGTAATAAAAGAGGCCTCTAAGTGCTTCCACTAACGTCTATTTTGTGAATGGGCCATGTGGGGTTTTCCACTGTATACTAAAAGCCAAGGAAGCAAAGACTACAATCTTCGTCCCCAAAACACAGTTTGCAAAGGACCAGTCTCACAGAACTGCCTTAATGTGCTCATAATAGAGAGTGACTCTGGTTATTTCCACTTCACATGGTTTTGTTTGTACTTAAGCGTCTGCCTTAAGAATTGTGAAGTGTATGGCATATAGCATATAGTGTTATCACCTTCCCTATTCCACAGGGTGGGCACGGTAAAAAGTGAAAACAGGATATATAATAAGCCCGTGACGGTGACCTCATTTTGCTGCAAACTACATGCATGTCAAGTTGCAAAAGGGGGTGGGGTCAAGTCCTCTTAATTGTCACCACCGTTTCCCTCGTTACACGTGCCTTGTGGGAGAGTGCCATCATTCTGCTCACTTTGTTTCGTTACTTTCATGCTACCGTAGCATCCATCCTCCTTGGAAACAACAGGAACAAGAAACAAAAAGATAACAAACTACGCAAACTAAAATTCAAAGCATTTCACACTTTCACTTTGTTGTAAGGTAACCATGTTGGTCATCATGTTTATCATGCACCATCCCCCATTCATCTCAATCAACAAGGTAAAAATAATAAACGTACAAGGGTTACTGTGTCTAGTGAACTTTATCAAATTTATTTTGCATGGTTATGATAGCGAAGTGACTGATGTTTGAGTGATTTTATTCTAAATATGTAAAACTTAGTGTAAAATATTCAATCAAAAGTAAACTGCATAAACTTATTTGTTTACTTCGTTCACATATTTCAGAGTCATTTTGGATTACCCAGCACGAAACCAAACCTGCACATAGAAGATCTCTTGAGGTGAATGCCATCCTTAATTAATCTCTATAACAACAAATTAGCAAAAGGAGAACTGCTATGTCTAATCTAGAAATTAACCGATCGAGATAATGAGCCAAGGGGGGGAATGATTTACCTCCTCTTTTTTCTCCTCTGGCTGCTGTTCTTGGACTTCTTCTTTTTTCTCATCTGGAGGTTTTGGCAAAGGAGAAATGAGCTCCACTTTCTTACCACTTTTCTTTTGTAGCCTCTCACACACCTTTATGGGGTCTGCTGCCTTTCCTTTCACTACCACTTTGCTTGCCTTGCTATCAGCAGTCACTTCTTCCACTCCTATCTCACAAAAAAGATTATAACTTCAATTTTGTTAGTCTTAATCTTTCCACCTCCTACACCTTTATCAATTTTAAACTATAATGCATGATGAATTTTTATCACCATTTAAATGGACATGTTTAAATGGACATGTGTAAAATTACCTCTAAAATTTGTGAATAATATATACCTGAGAAATTACTTCAAGATGTAAGCTGTTAAATTCAAAACCAATCATAGATAGCAGACCCCTCTAACATGAAAAAGAGGGAAAAAAAAGAGACTAACAAGTACAAGCTGACACTAATCCTCAAAAACTAGTAACGTACAGACATCTTTTTGAATTTTGATTCTCATGTAATTGCATTCATGGATGTACATTCATTAGATTAAATGAGTAGCTTAGAGCATAAACTAAATTATTTAATTAAAATGACCTTCAAATCCTTTCAATGCTTTTGCAACTTTCCTTGCACAAGCTTCGCAGTGCATATCAACCTTGAGTACTATCTCTGGAGGTTCTTCATCTTTTTTCTCTTCTTCCTTCTTTTCCTCTGTGGTTTCTTCTTTCTTTTCCTCTTCCTTGTTCTTAGAACATCAGTTAAAAATAGAAAAGATCTGAGTGAAAAATGAATCTCCATATGACTAACATGTCATGCATTACACGATAATGATGCCATCATCACAGAGCAGACATTATAAAGTTAGTTTTCAAAGAAAAAGTTGTTGAAAAAAGGAAAGAGACAGATTGATTAAGAATAAATATGGACAAAGAATTTTTTGTGTAAGAGAAACTCTTACTTCACCCATTTGTGTGATAATGGACAGTGATCTTGCTTCAGAAATGTTGCAGTGGTGTAATATACTGGAGGTAGCAATTGATGCTCTTCTCTTGTTTGGTTTCTCTCTTATTTCTCTTTCTTGCTTTCACTCTTTGTCTAGCATGTTACAGATTCAGACAGAAGAAGGAAGCACATTAAATTAACGTGGGGATTCTGAAAATCTGAGGTGGACCGTTTAATGTAACACCATATGGCTGACTCAGCATCCACAAAGCTATGTACCCTCATTTCACTTCCTGTGTTTCATAGACTTTCCAACTTCCCTCACCAAATAAATAAATAATAAATAAATGGAAAGCTACACATTCATAATTCACATATTTTATATAACTAGTTACAATTCTTAATATTATTATTTTAATATTTTTTCATATCATTTAATTACAAATTTACTATATATTTATTTCTAAATTTATTATATCAATTGTATATAACTTATCATTTTCCTAAATAAATATATATATTCTTTTTTATTCACCAAAAATTATCTATAGATTTTGAAATTTCAACTTCACCCAACCCACTACTAGGTGGACCAACATAGTTGGTGAAAACTCTTCCATAATTCATTTTAAACAAATGCTTTTTCTGAAGGTATTATTAATCGTTAAAAAACTCAAAGTTAAAAAAAAATAAAAGTATTATTAATGTATTTATGAGATGATTTTAATAAAGGAATTTTATCATTACTTTTTTAGCTAGAACTGACATTTTTTTTATTTGCAAAATTTGAATCCAAAACCATAACTGGTCAAACTTCATTTTCTTCCTTCACCTCTCTACTCAGTACGGTAGAACATACATACTTCTGCCTCTAATATTATGGCTATTTAATGAACGTTTATTAAAAAAAAAATTACGTTAGCCGCATGAAAAAATTATGCTACTAATTTTTTTTATAATAAACAAACTAAACACATTAACAGCACATGACTGGTTAACATTGTTATTTTATTGATTATTATTTATACTAAATAAGAGTACTTATAACTATAATCATAATAATGATATAAAATGACGTATAACCTTTCTTTATAAGGTTGGTGTTGAATTTATAGCGAAATTGTGGGACACATAAATGATCTCCCTATTGGGTGCACTCATTAAATCAAAACTGGTAAATAAAAATCCAACGACTTAGCTTCAAAACATTCACAGCTAGTGCAATAAATTTGGGTGTCCCAATTGAAGTTTCTAGAAGTACCAACACTGAACATTATAAGTCGGTAAATTAAAGGAAATTATAATCCACACGAATAATAAAAATATTTTACATATTGTTTGTCTTATAAGATGATGAAGTTAAAATGAGAATTCAAATATATTTGAATACGTGGCTGATTTCACGGGACAGTGTAACACTGTTATGTGATTCGGCTACAATCCTGGAAAAGGTTACGATACTGATACAAAAGTCAGAGAACTTGAGGTGATCGTGTAAAATTAGCAGCAGGTCGAATTGATGTTCTGAATTGGCCCTTTTTGAAAAATAAAAACTATTCATAGTAAATTTCAATAAAATGTTAACAATATACTTACGTTCTATTTCATCAAACATTAAATCAAAATGTGTTAAATAATAAGTTTGGACAAAAATTAAAAATGTTTTGAAACCTTTTATTAAAAGATAGTTTTTATTAAAGGAAATAGTTTTTAGTAAAATAAATTCTTAGCAATCCGTAAAGTAGGACACATATATACTTCTTTCTTGAACATTTGGTTTAGTTCAAGTTTTATAGCTCGTATAGCAGTTTGTCATTATCGGACACTGTCTAATGATTTCTCATTTTTTTTTATCAAGCCTAATGATTTCTCATCTTCGGATAAGTTTGATGAGCGTCTGTATATTTTTTTTTTAACTTTTGAGCAACTATTGAGGTCTTATGTTTATTGTAATTGAATGAGTTCTCTAAACATGTACTTAAAAAGAAAAATAGTTTTAGAGTAGTAGTGGTATAATTAAAATGATATCTGAATATTTTATTATTAAAATAAAATAAAAAAATATAAATAAAATTATTCAGTTTTTATTTAAAAAATAATAATCTCTTAATAAGTTTTCTTTTTTCTTTCATCTCATTTTTTTTAAGATTTTAACCTCCTCATTGTTTTTAGTTTGATAATTGGAATCCGACATTAGACTCCTAGTAGCAAAAATTACAAGACTATCCGATCAGAATTTCTGATAAAGTAGGTTATTTTATTTTTTTTTAGTTAAATATTAAACTTATAGGTTTGTCTTAGATATTATTCATAATAAATTTATCTAGTTTCAATCGAACCACTTAAAAATAATATTATGTATGATTCTTGATAATTTATTTTATAGTGTTTTACATTATTCTTCCCTAAAATTATATTTTTTCTTTTTTCCAGTGTTATGTTTGAGGGTTTCACAGTCGTGAATTGTTTTTATACTCAACACAATTATTTATTTTAGTTATTTTAGGAGAAACAAATTTATAAATCACTTTGTTTTATTAAATATAATGTATCTATATAAGTAACTATAATTGAAAAAGATCTCTATGAATTATTAGTTTAAATATATGCCAATTTTATTTTATTCTTCAGATAAATGTGTTACACTTTTTTTATATTTATCTAATTGTAATATAATTATTAAAGATCATATAGTAATAATTAAATTATAATATATAAAAATTATTTTTAAACAAACTTTTGTAAATACAAACTTAAAAGACAAACAATTTAATATCCACTATATACCTTCACTTTAATATTCAAATATCATGCCATTATCAACAAAAAAAATGACAGAAATTAAAATTACAATTGTTGGAGAATCTAAATCCATCACCCATCTATATCTCTTACTATATATTTTGATCTGTATTCATATTTAGAGTGATATATGCACTTCATCTCAGATCAAAAGTGGATGCTTCAACCTTTATTCTTTAGAAATATTTTAATCCATAGATTGTGCTGGTAGAACTAATGATGCAAGTTATGCTATAGTGTTATTTAAAGGTTTAATTTTCCTTAAAGCATTATGCACATGAAAATTTGTTGATTCTGATAAAGCTTTGCCAGATACCTGATTCTCCCTGCATTTCTGAGGACCCATTGTCTAGATTACACTAGATTCTGTGTGGTACGTTTTCTTACACCATATTTGTCTTTCAAAATAAGTTTGAACTGCATGTCAGTGCAATGGAGAATTCCAACAATTTATTTCTGTTTGTTATCTAATGGGTTAGGTCTCTCTATTAATCTCTCTCTTTCAATTCAATTATTAGGTTATAGATTTCACGTCAACTAAAAGATTAAAACATTTTAAGATTAAAACATTTCATAGTATAGTATATAATAGTATAGTATATAAATAAATGCAAATTTTATGAAATTGAGTTATATTTAAATTTTTAATAAATTTTGAATTGTTATACTTATCATAATTTATAACAAAAATATTTTATTATTATTTATTCAGATAAATTCTCACTTGGAAACTTAACTTTTACTATTTCTATTTGTTTTCATTATTCCAACTTGTTTATGAACAACTTTTTCAGTATTTCACAATTATGCAAAGATAAATTATGTTACTTCAGTGGAAGGCCCCGTAAATGGGCTATAACCAGTTAATAAATAATTTATAATTTTTAAATAAAAAGATAAATTTAATATGGAAATCATGAAAATCCCTTTTGCTTTCAGTGACTTGAAAATGGAAGGATGATACAAGTTCATGAAAAAAAAAGGGAATAAAAGTAGGTGATTTCTTCACCTCCTCCATTAAAGACATGAGATGATAATTTTGTACTTTTTTATTTATTTTTTCATTGACACAGTCTTTCTTTGCTTCTGAATTTTAAAATTCTGAATTCTAAATTTTAGAATACAAATTTGTTTTCAAAATCTAAGATTGGAAAGAAATTTTCTGATTTTGAATGATTTGAAAATATATTTTGAATTTCAGAATTTAAATACTTTTGAATTTTGAATTCTGAAATTTAGAATGCAAGTATATTTTGAATTCTAAAGTTTGAAATATATTTTTGGATTAAAAATATTAAAATCTGAAATACAATCATGCACCTTTTGGTGAAGGGTAATTTTCGAATTAAAACGTGTATGTAGGTGCAGTAAGAAACTATGGTGGTAGAGGAAGAAGTTATGTAAAAGTAACTCGAACCGCTTTTGAGTGTTGGATCCTACGAGATTTTGAAGCCTAATCCTTGTTCTGGGCCTTATCATCCGATAAAGCTCACTTTATCTTTTAGCAGAGGCTAGAGGCTATTTCTTCCTGCACCCTTAACAAATGCATCCCATTATTTTTGAAGAAGACTATTTTACTCCTTTTAAAATGAATTACGGATTTTTCTTTCCAAAAATATTCTGAAGCAGATTAGGTTAGTCCGGATCTGCTTTTCCGGGCTGGATTTGATTTATCTGTGTGCTGGGTCTTTATGAGATTTTTGTCCAACCCATTGTCAAAGATGTTACAAATTTATACATGAACTTTATCTGTAAGTTTTTAATTTTTTTAAAATTATAATCAGTTATTAGTTTTTAGAAATTATTTTTTATATTAGAGTGATTGATTAATAGTGTAAAAACTTTACACCGATAATTCATATTCATTGAACTCGACTACAGCTCATTAAGTAGTGTTTTAGCATAAAAATTACAATTATGTGGCAAAGAAGATTTTGGAAGACACTAAAATCATCCAAATCCACGTCCATCATGCCATGTAAACTTATCATCAACTTGTGGACATCCAATAAGCAATCTATCATGTCATGTTTCATTGCGTAATAATTTAGAGCGGTTGTAACCAAAAACATAATGTTCCGTGTGACCTTAGATTGAGCTTTTTAAGAATTAGATACAGACAGAATCAGAGAAAATACAATCGCCAAAATCGAAACAAAAATAATGGGGACAAGCACAACAAAATGTGGATGTGTGTTACAGAACAAAAGGGTCCCATATTATGAGTCTGGTAAAAAGTTAATCTTTCAAGTTTTAGATTAGTTAGGTGACCCAGTAGAAGATCAAAAACCATATTTCTTCAGTGTCTAACCGAGGTAGAAGAAATTGGACGCACCAACCATGAATTCAGTTAGAGGATATGATTGGGTTTGAGTGGCAGGAAGAAAAATGTGGATTAATTGGAGCCCACAAATTTGGACCACTCTAAACTCCAAAGTTACAACCAAATTAATTAGGTAGAGATGGCTTTACTCAATTCCACCCTCCAACATGATTAAATGTCCATAGGTTGGTTTATGTTCATTACTGACCAATCAATGGAGCATGATCTCTTCTTCTGTACTACAAATATCACAACTCTGACATTATTATAGATGGTTCATTATAGATGCGATTCAGACACTTCCCTCTAGACACGTGTACGGTCGGCATGAGGTAGTGCATGGTCTTTATTGCACACAACAAAACTCATAAAACCCATAATTCTAGTAATATTAAAATTAACCATGATGAATATTTTGTAGCACACATACATAGCGTATGGCATTTAATTGCTTGCTATTTATAGGGATTGAGGAAGGTGCATTGAGTCAACAAGATTGGGCGTGTAAATCAAAGACAGCACATGCGTGCTGAATTGCAAAGTATAAACAGCATACACACCCTCTGCTTCTGGCCACCCTCTCAAGTGTTCATACAACCTCACCATGAAATTCAACTTTCTGGGATTACGTGTTGCTGCTTGATTCGTTGCTGTGGTGGGCTAATGCCTTATTAAGTTTGCTTTTCTATCACTTTCCTTACTATTGCTGCTCTCATAACTTTTCTCTGCGTTTCATCTCGGCCTCAGATCTGATCTTTTCATCCACATACATGGCTGAAAAGGTAAACAGCCTTCATTGCCATCTCAATTATCACTCTCTCTTTTTTATCTCCATAACCAACCCTTTTGGATTAATGTCCTTTACATCTTGTTCTTGTTTACAAAGTCAAAATGTGATTTCAATTTCCTACTTTCTGCTTCAATTTGTAGCATAATGATGAAGCCATTCTTCTATTCTATGCCACAATCGTAAGATTGGTTCACTACTATAAATAATTCTGATGGGTGGTTCTATTGAACACATTAATTCAGGTGACCTTCATGAAACTCAAGGTTGACCTTGAGTGCGGGAAATGCTGCAAAAAGGTTAAGAAAGTTCTCGCTAAGTATCCTCGTGAGTTCATCACCCCTTGCTTTAATTTTCTCTGCTACATGTATTATCTATACGTTAGAATCACGATTAATTGTGACATGAAAATTTTGACATTTGCATACATTTATTTTTTGGATGTATGAGGGTGTCAAATTGAGTTGATTTTTTGGATGTTGAAATTTTGTGAACAAGAGAAATTCGGGACCAGAGGTTCAGTGAGAAGGAAAACATGGTGATCATTACAGTGGTGTGTTGTAGCCCCGAGAAAATCAGGGACAAGCTTTGCTACAAAGGTGGAGGCTCTATCAAGAGCATTGAGATACTGGACCCGCCCAAGCCCAAGCCCGCTGAGCCTGAGAAGAAGAAGGAGGCCGACAAGCCCAAGCCCGAACCCGAGAAAAAGAAAGACGCGGAGAAACCTAAATCTGATGCTCCCAAACAGGAAGCCGGTAAGAAAGACGGCGGGGAGAAGCCTAAGGCTGAGCCTGAGAAAAAGAAAGACGGGGAAAAGCCCAAAGCAGAGGCTCCGAAAAAGGAAGCTGAGAAGCCCAAGGAAAAGCCCGCGCCCCAGGCGGAGATGCCCAAAGCCAAGCCCGCACCTGCTCCGTTACCCGTTCAGCCACATATAGCACCACCGATGGCGGTTCCAGTTGGGATGCTGTATGCTCCTGCTCCCTGCTATGAAGGCAGGCCCATTGGGCCTTTCTTCGAATACGGTGGGCCCATGAACTATTACGACGGGTACAATGCAAGGCCGGTTTATGACAGTTACGGTGGTGGCAGGCCCTGTTACGTGAACAACCGCTGTGACCAATATTTCAGCGATGAAAACCCTTCAGGCTGCGCAATTATGTGATTGCATTATTGGATCTGTAAATGATGATGCCCTTTCACGTCGTCTCAACTTCATCCATTTGAACTATTTCTTTGTTTTCCTTATTTAAAATTCAAAAGGTGTTATTATTAGAGGAAAAATAAGGGTTATATAATCAAATGTTATAAATGATATACTACAAATATGTTTTGTTGTACGTTTGATGAGTTAATAAAATAAGGTTTCTTTACCAACAAGGAATCTTGATTTGCCTTTTTCAAATTGATTTTTCCTGAAAGTGAATAACTTTCTAACCAACATCACCCACTAGACCTAGATAAGTTGTTATATTTATTAGATTATGTATGCTTTTACGATGAGAATTAATAGTTTTTGTCATTGTTGTTGTAGTTGAGAAAATTTTTGTAGTTAGTGATAAATGATGAATGACCTAAGAAGAGAATGATGACAAATTGACAACCATATCTCTTTTTCTCCTTGCCCTTTTCCCACCTCATTAGATCCATGAACCTGAAATGTGAGGTATGAAAACTTGTTTCACACACAAAAAATAAAGGTTTTAAAGGTATTATTAGAATACAAAAATCCATCCGCCGACATTTATGCTGTTTTTGGTTATGATGAAAATAGAACAAATATATGAAAGAATGGAAAGAAAGGAAGTTTCCCTTATTTATTATTATCCTTTTTGTATTTTTAATGTTTTTATTTCTTTTCATTCATTTTAAAAAGTATATAAAGCACTACCTTCAATAATAGTCTGTTTTACCAAAGTTCACATTTATTTTCTCTATCAAACACCAAAAAAATAACTTTGAAAAAAAGAATAGTGTGGAATGATGATGGACGTAGCAAAACGGGTCTCTGAATTAATCACATGATGCATGATGAGGCAATATAAGAAGGAATAAATAATAAATAATAGGAAGATACACCATAAAGAACCAAAACTCAATTATTGGGTGATCTTAATGTGTAAGCATCATCATTTCATTCTAAATTCTTTGGAAGCTACCATGCCACCAAAATTTGTCACCTTCTTCAACCTCCATCATCACATGCTTTGGACAGATATGTTCATAAAAAAACTAGCATTATTAAAAATATAAGTAAAGTAGTGTTTAGAGTTACTAACACCATGTGATCACCATAATCACAAGTCTACAAAGTCAGAACCAAGAATCGTGTCGGCACCGTCACGTTCTTCACATCACAAACAATTATCGTCTAAATTTTGCACTGTAATAACATAGGTAGAATATATTCATTTTTAAAATATTTTAGTTCTTGAAAATCAATTTATTAATAGCCAAAATAAATAAATAAATATTTTTTATTCATACAAATATTTATTTTAATTTGTTATGAAAGTTTAAAAGCTATGTATGTTACATGAATTGAATGAGAGGTGTCCTCATAAACTGAAAACACAAAATTTAATTCTTATTACAATTTAAAAAAACTTAAAACTATCTATTTCTATATTATTTCAAATAATTTTTTTGTTTTAAATCAATAAATATTTTTCTTATTCTATAATAACTTTTCTTTCCTGTTAGGACTGTTTATCCATTTTTCATAACATTTAAATAAATAAAATAATAATATTTACATACTCTTTAAAAAAAAATGGTATTTATAAGATTGGAGATCCTTTATTAGCATGTGATTAATTTAACAGGTTATTGTATATTGGGAGAGAAATCTATGATCATTTTATCTATTTAGATATTGAGTCTTTTTATAAGGAGTTCTAACTTCTATTAAGTTTTTTATAAATTTTGTCTTTAATATCTTTTTATCTTGATATTATTGATTGTAAGTATTGTTTATTTTAATTTCTACTATTCTCATTCTTTAGCATATTAATATGTTTTTCAACACACTATACATGCACAAAAGTTTAGGTTGATCTCCAAGTATACATAATACACACACAACACAAAACATTATAAAATAACTTTATGATTTTACTTATATAGTTTTCATTCCTTCACTCTATGAGTACTAGAATTGTGATATCATTTATTCTTGTATTAAAGAAAAAATCATTACATTCATAAAAAAACAAAATACAGATAAGGAAAGCTTATAGAATTAAATCAATATCATAAATTAAATGTTACATAAATTAATTAGTCTAGGTAATAAAGGATTGTGCATTTTGTTAAATATTATACAAATCTTTTGCGAACATGATATCTTAACTTTTTATTTTATTATGTATTATTTGATACACTTATTATTAAGGATGTAAATCATTCTCTTAAAAAGTTTCACACCATAACTCAACCACTATCTATAGGGAATCCTCATTAATTTAGTGGAAAACCATAATCAATGAATATTGGTAATTGATCCATTGAGTATATTTAATGATGGATATTCCAAAGTCTTGGAATTGTATTTATCTGGAAAATTATGAAGCTCAACCTAGAAAGTTGAAGATAGTATGTTCAAGGTATCTTGAAAATATGACAAACATTAATTATTCATTATCTCTTAATGAATAAGTCTTCCTCTCATTCTCTATATAAAGGGATTTTGTGATGAAGAGATAAGCAAGCAAGAAAAATGAGCAACATAGAGAGAGATAAGAGAATAAATATCCTAGTAAGATGATAGAGAGACATTATATTCAATCCTTGTTAGGTGGAATTAAGTGTTATCCTCATAGAGTGAGAGAAACGGATGTGTAATCCTACTTGCATAGTAGAAACATTTTCTCGACTAAGTCCTGTAGATTTTACTTTTCGAGTTGAGAAAGGTTTCTCATGTTAAAAATTCTCAGTGTCATTATTTTATTTTTCTCTATTTTCTATTATTTATTTATTGTTTTGGTAGGTGTTTATTTTGTATCTACAACAAAGAAGGAGAATTAATTCTGATTTTTCCAACAATATCTAATATATAAACCAAATACACAACAAAAACTACATAAAGATTATACCAAAACTTATTTAAAGAAACATGAAACCTATAATGAGGAATGTCATGGGATTTCCTCACGCTCTTTCACATTACAAGACATTATATATTAGGTGAGACATTTTTCACACATTGATCAACGAACGGAATAGACACTAATATTATTATATGAAAATAAATAAATCATGGATTAAATATTTGAAAGAGATAAAATAAATGAAGTTATAGTTGTTATGTAACTCCTCCTTCACACATTAATCAAATCCCACTTAAAAGCGAAATAATTATTCTAAAACTAAAAATTTACACTTACGAAATTATTGAGGAGACTTGAAATTGTCTTCAAACACAATACACAATAAGCAATAATGTTAGTACGAAATAAAACATATTTTAAAAAGTGCTATGGTAATGATTATCTCAAGAATGAAGACAATTAAGAATTTTGATAACACGTTGAGAAATTTGTAATTCTGGAATTGGGTTGTTTGGATTAGGGAGGGGATGTGTGAGGACTTGAGAGAGTGGATGTGTGAGGAAAGTTTATGAGAGTTTGTGAGTGATGTGGTGGTTGTGAGAGAATTTTAAATTTTTTTAAAGATGTGAAATGTTACTTTACTCATTTACCCTTGTCTATTAAAAAAATTAATAATAAAATAAGTTGTTTTTGTTTAAAAAATAACAACTTTCACATATTTCGTAGATTTAAAAATTTTAAATAGAAAAAAAATGTTAAATGTAAATATGTATAACATAAAAATTATAATTAAAATAAAAATATGTATTCAACAAATTAAATAAAAACAGAACTTCAAGTAATTTCTTTAAAATATTAAACATGTGTTATAAAATTGAAAAATAAATCAAATCTTATATAAATAAAAAAATATTATTTTTTAATATTAAAAACCATGTAGTAATAAAAAATACTAAAAAAAAATATAACGTAATTAACAATAGAAAAAAAATTCATAAATAAATTAGAACTCATAAACATAATAACTATACATAGAAACATATTAATATAAACACAACAACAAATTAAATAAAAACATAACTTCAAATAATTTCTTTAAATATTAAACATATACTATAAAATTAGAAAAT